>MDTF01009405.1_pt1 | contig 12262 bp, 14 predicted proteins | sample 811191 | NCBI WGS metagenome assembly MDTF01 (sample SAMN05326649, study PRJNA326480) | marine metagenome | isolation source: seawater | place: Southern Ocean | collected 2011
AAGCCCAGATAAAGTCCATGTCATAAGAAACCAGAAAAAATCTTTTTTCATTTCAAGAAATCTAATATCCTGCCCAACATCTTTCACCCTTTTAAATAAGAACGATCCAAGCCTAATAGCCCAAATAATAACCATGGAACCGATTATAAAAGAATAGGGGTTAAAACCAAATTCACTGATACTAAAGTAAGAGGTGACAATTAAAATTAGAGAGAGACTAATATAAGTAAAGCTCCCAGTAGCATCAAAATAGTGTTCAGTTTGATAAAAATACCCATGGATAAAAAAAATCCAATGAACACTAAAGGAATAAATAGCACAAAAAATTAAGGATGGAACACCGAGTATAGTAAGACCTCCTTCACTTGATAAAACCGCTATAAAACCAGCTAAAATTACGCTAATTAATGATCCAAAAATTGATGTCTTTAATGGCATTTAACAATCCTTTACTTACTTTGTGCTTTAACAAATAATATTAACTTTTCCATTACCTCAGGGTAAGCTTTTTTATCCCAACGATAAAACTGATGTCCGCTATCTTTCCATTTTAATAAATCGACTTGATTACCTTTTTCTTTCATTTCTTTAGTAAAATCCTCAATTAAAAAAATTGGAATTGTTTTATCTTTCTCACCATGAAATATAATTGAAGGAGGTAGATCACTTCGAATAAAATTTGAAGGTGAAAGATCCTCCGGTTTTCCTTCAAAAAGCTTTCTTAAATAAAGCCATAACTTTTTTCTTCTTTCATCTATATTATCGGGAATTTCTTCATTTAAAAATGAAGTATTTAGAGCAGGATTAAACAATATCATTGCTTTAATATTATCATAAGTTTTATTTTTTTTATTAGGAATCATTGCTAAAGATGCAGCTAAATGTCCGCCTGATGACCCTCCTCCAACCATAATTTGATCTTTTCTAATGTTCAATTTATCAGAATTTTTAACCATCCACTTATATGCGTCTGCAGCATCTAGCATTGCGTCTTTAACTTTTGTATCATGTTTTAATGCTAGTCTATAATCTGCACTTGCACACAATATTCCTTCCTCAGCAAGATTTTTACATATTTTAAAAAGAGAATAGGATGACCCAAATGCCCATCCACCACCATGGAAAAGTAAAACACTTGATTTTATTTTTGATTTTTTTGGAATAAAAAAATGAAGTTTTAAATTAACATTATCTCTTTTTGCATATCTATAACTAATATCTGGTTTATCAATATAATACAAAGATCCATATAAAATTTTATCAGCAAAATGTCCTATAAAGGGCATATTTTTTGGTTTTGTAATAAACAAATAGCCAGCTATTAAGGCTGGTAAAAGTAAAAATATTAATAGAAATTTCATAGGTATGTACATTAATTAAAGGTAATATTAACTCAAGTAGTTTGAGAGTCTTTCATAGGCCTCAACAAATTCTTCTTTAAAATCCTGAACAACTGCACCGGAGGACATAGACTGGTTCATCAGGCCAACACCTTGACCAACCCAATATGTTGCAAGCTCTTTAGCACCTTCATGTCCGCCTTGAGATAATTTATCAATTTTTTTCAATGCAGGCTCGCTAACAAGAGACTGTAATGGCATAGGAAGGGGCTCAGGTCCTTTTGTTTCCCAAGCATCTGTCCATGGAGATCTTAGCTGTCTTGAGTTTTTACCAGTTCTACTTTTTGACCTCACAGTATCTCTGGAGCTAGCTGCTAACATTTTTTCTTTAACTACAGGGTTTGTCTCTGCCTCTGATGTCGTGAGCCAAACCGAACCACACCAGGCACCAGATGCCCCCATTGACATAGCGGCAGCCATTTGTGATCCTGTTGTTATTCCTCCAGCTGCCAAAATAGGAACATCTTTAATTTCTTGAATTGCTTTATAGACCTCAGGAATTAAAACCATAGTCGAAACATCACCACAATGACCACCCGCTTCTCCGCCAGATGCAATTAATATATCTACGCCAGCCTCGACTTGTTTTATTGCATGTTCCTTTGCGCCAACTAGAGCCGCCACTGCAACATTATGTTTTTTTCCCATATCAAGCATAACTTTAGGGGGAACACCTAGGGCGTTTGCAACTAGTTTAATTGGGTGCTCAAAAGCTACCTCTAGAGATGTTGCAGCTCCCTCATCAGATAAACTTTTCCTAAATTGCTTTGCTCCCTCACTAACATCATCAAGACCATCAGTATCGATATTGTAATCAGTAAGAATTTGCTTAGCAAAATCTCTATGTCCTTGCGGAATAGCATTAAGTATTTGATCTGTTGAAACATCTTCTCCCTTACCTTCGAATTTATTTGGAACAATTAAATCAATACCATATGGCATACCGTCAACATGTTCATCAATCCAATTCAACTCTTCTTTTAATTTTTCAGGGGATAGGCTTACTGCACCAAAAACGCCCATTCCGCCAGCCTTAGAAACAGCTACAACGACATCTCTGCAATGGGAGAAGGCTAATAAAGGAAATTCTATTCCCAACATATCACATATTCTTGATTTCATTTTTTTCCTAAATTTTAACTAATTTTAAAATAACAAATTTTAAGCCTTTGATATCAATTCTTAAGAAAATTTTAAATCCTCGTCTTTTAGATCACCATAGCGGATTTGAAAAACATCTTTGATAAAATTTTGATTATTTTTCCATGGCTTTTCCTTGCCTTGTTTTGGAAAAATATTCCTGGATCTTTCAATATATCCGGATGAAAGATTAAGCCAATTCTCATCTTTAACAATATTTTCATTAGCTTCGGGACAGCATTTTTTAACAGATTTTTTTTCCATAAAGTTCAGAAGTCTACATACATATTCAGATGTTAGATCTGCACCAAGTGTCCAAGATGCATTTGTATAACCGAATGTTGAAACTAAATTTGGTACACCACTAAACATCATTCCTTTGTATGTAACTGTATTTGATAAATTAATTTTAGAATTATCAACAGTTAGGTTTATATTGCTAAGTAATTCCATATTGAGACCAGTAGCAGTAACCACTAAATCAGCCGATAATTCATCACCAGATTTTAATTTTATTCCATTACTAGTAAAGCAATCGATCTCATCAGTAACGACTGAAGCTTTTTTATTATTAATTGATTGAAATAAATCGCCATTAGGAACTAAGCACATTCTTTGATCCCAAGGATTGTAATTTGGAGTGAAGTGTTTTTTAATATCATAATTTGGACCAAGTTCTTTTCGAATTTGACTTAAGATAAAATCCTTTACCGCTTTTGGATTTCTTTTACACAACCTAAAAAACCAATGCTGTCTCAATATATTTTTCCACCTAACAAGAAAATATGCAGCCTTTATTGGTAAAATTTTCTGAAGTATTCTAGCTAAAGGGTCTTTTTCAGGAGCAGAAACAACATATGTTGGGGACCTTTGAAGCATGGTAACATGTTTTGCTTGTTTGGCTATCTCAGGAACAATTGTCACCGCAGTTGCTCCGCTACCAATAACAATGACATTCTTATCTTTATAATTAATGTCCTCAGTCCATTTTTGAGGATGCACAATACGACCATTAAAATTATCAATACCTGCAAAATCAGGTGTATAACCTTCTTTATAAGAATAATATCCTGAACACATAAAAACAAAATTACATGTCATGATTTGAATTTGATCTTTTGATTTTACCTCTAGCTCCCATATAGAATTATCTGAAGACCAAGAAGCACTTTTAACGTAATGACCGAATTTTATTTTTTCTTTAATATTGAATTTTTCAGATGTTTCATGAAGGTATTTTAAAATCGCAGGACCATTGGCAATAGCTTCTTTTTCTTTCCAGGGATAAAAAGAAAAACCCAATGTATACATATCTGAATCAGACCTTATTCCTGGATAACGAAATAAATCCCATGTACCTCCAATAGTTTCTCTTCCTTCTAAAATTGCATAAGACTTTCCAGGACATTTGTTTTGCAAATGATAGCCTGCTCCAATACCAGAAATTCCTGCCCCTACAACTAAAACATCAAAATGATTTTTCATAATAAACTTATAATATAAAAAATTTAACAAGGCACTATTTTATAAAAAAATTAGACTTATTTATTTAGAATTAATCAGCAATAGGAAGCCTTAAAAGCATTTTCCCTAAATTCTTTCCTTCAAAGAGTTTTCCGAAAGTTTCGGGAAAATCACCAATATCCCCATCACAACAATACTCTGGAATTTTTAATAATCCGGAGTTTATCCAATTGGACATATTTTCTCTTGCCTCAGAATACCTCTCAGCATAATCAAAAATTACAAAACCTTGTAATCTTGCCCTCATGCTACCTAGCCAAATATAATTTGATGGGCCATCCATTTCTTCCTGAGAATATTGAGATGTTGAACCACAAAGTAAAACAACTCCATGCATTGCAATTAATTTCAATCCTTCATTCATAACAAAACCGCCTGTATTATCAAAAATAATATTAATGCGGTTTGGGGCTTCTTTTTCGAGTTGTTCAAACCAATCGTGATCATTATAATTTATCGCAGCATCATAACCCAGTTCATCGATCAACCATTTACATTTTTCTTTACTACTTGTTGTTCCTATGACTTTTGCACCTGCTAATTTAGCTAATTGCCCCGCCATAGACCCTACAGCACCTGCTGCACCAGTTACTAGTACAGTTTGCCCAGGTTGTGGTTTGCATTCGTCAAATAAAGCAAAATATGCAGTTAAACCTGATACACCGAAACCTCCAAGCCAAGAACCTAATGGAGCCAAGTCTATATTGCATTTTTCTAAATTTCTGCCGTCTGATATTGCAAAGCTTTGAACTCCCAGAGAGCCATTTACAAATTCACCAACATTAAATTCAGGGTTATTTGAAGCAATTACCTTACCGGCTATATTTGCATGAATAATGTCGCCAGGTTGAACACGAAACAAGAACTCGTCACTATCCCTAACTATTAGCCTTAAAGCTGCATCGACTCCAACATAATGTGTCTCTATAAGAAGCTCGCCGAGCTTAATTTCAGGTATATCGATTTCCTTGATAGAAAAATCATCTATTTGAGTCAAACCATTTGGATGTTTTGCTAAAATTAATTGCTTATTTTTTCCTAAATTACTCATAACTATCCCTTATAAAGTTAAACTAATATTTTTAAAAATCCTTACTGATTAGATTTTTAAAGAAAATCCTATTAAGGAGCCAATTATAAAAATATAGATTGGTGGCATACTTATATATAAACCTAACCCTCTTTTTTCAGCATCTTTGTAGTATCCGTAGGCATAACCGATTCTTCCTAGAGGCCATAAAATTCCAATAATTGAAGCCCATAAAGGGTCTACTGCAAATGAAAATAGCCAAAGACCGGGAAGAAAAAGAGCTAGGTGCTCTAAAGTATTCTGATGCACTCTAACCTTTCTTAAATATTCGTCTGGCCCATCGTGTGAGGGAGCCTTAACATTATATTTTACTCGAGCTGTCCCAGCTTTGAATAAAGTAAAGTAATAAACAAGCAAAGCAATGCTGCTTAAAATTCCGGGATAAACAAAATCAGTCATTTAAATCTCCTAAAGTATATTTATAATAATAATTATTTTGATACAAATTTAGCTAAAAAATTAATCCAAATATCATTGTCGTTAATGCATGGTATAAAAGTAAATTCTTTGCCACCAGAATTTAAAAAGGTTTCTCGCGCCCTAATATCAACCTCCTCTAATGTCTCTAGGTTATCGGCAATAAACGCAGGGCAAACAACAGCAATTTTCTTTATCCCTTTTTGAGGAAATTCCTCTAACACCTTGTCCGTAAAAGGCTGTAACCAACCAGGCCCTATTCTGGACTGAAAAGAGACACCCCATTGATCTTCGCCTAGACCTAGTTCTTCGGCACATAATCTTGAGGTGCTTAATACTTGGTGTTTATAACAATACTTATGAGCCTCAGAATTCAAACTACAGCAATTTTTATTATTTAAACAATGAGACATAGTAGGGTCCATTTTTTTTACATGTCTTTCAGGAATTCCATGATAGCTAAATAAGAGATAATCAAAGTCAGTCGGCAGATAATTTTTTATGGAATCAGATAGGGATTTTATATACCCACCCTCACGATAAAAAGGTGATGAAACAGAAAAATTAATATTAGGATCAATATCATTCATAACTTTTTCCACTTCTAAGTGGGTGGTTAAAGAAGTTGCCTGAGCATAATGAGGATACAGGGGTACAGCAATAATTTCATCGCAATCATTTTTTAACAATTTCAAAACGGAATCTTTTATTGATGGCTCTTGGTATCGCATTGCTATTTCTACTGGTAGATCTATTTTTTTTTGTAGTTTCTTAGCAATAAGCTCAGTGTTATTAATTAAAGGAGAACCTTTTGAAGTCCAAATACTTTCATACGCCTTTTTTGTTTTTGATGATCGGAAGGGAACTATAATAAAATTCACCAAAATTCTTTGAATTACTTTTGGAATATCAAGGACATAATCATCAGATAAAAACTCTCTTAAATAACTTTTAACCGAAGATAATTCTAAATCTTTTGGCGAACCTAAATTTATAAGAAGAATTCCTCTCATTTAACTAATTCCAGTTAGTTCTGAACTAATGTCCCATAATTTTTCAGCATCCTCATTGTTAGTTGCACCATTCGAGGTCTTTGTAATTTTAGAATTGTAAAAATACTCTCCAGTAATATCAGAAATATCTGGGGAAGAGCATAGATAAACAGAAGTTTTAGCCCCACTATCACTTGTTCTCATAAAAGGTTTTGCTAAGCCAAATATAAGTTTCTGAACTCTTGATTCATTCTGAGAGGCAAATCCAGTTGCTACAACGCCTGGATGAAGACAATTTACCGTTACATTATTATTTTTTAAAATATCTGATAATTTTTTAGTAAATAGAATATTAGCTAATTTTGAATAACCATAAACCTTAAAAGGTTTATAAGAATTAATTGACTGAATATCATCAAAATTCATTCTCTTAACAGCATTATGTGCCCCAGATGAAACATTAATAATTCTCGAAGAAGATGACGCTTTAATCTTATCTAATAGCAAATTAGTTAAAGTAAAATAAGCAAGATGATTAACTGCAAAAGTTTCTTCAAAACCATCGATAGTTTCCCTTCTTTTTAAATTAAATAAACCAGCATTATTTAAAAGAATATCTAGCGAAATATCCATACGTCGATAATCCTCGCTAGCTTTTATAATTTCTTTTTGTGAAGAAAGATCGGCAATTATAAAGGTAGAATCTTTATCTGATATTTTTTTTATTTCTCTTGATAAGTTTTCAGCTTTTTCTTCATTTCGTGCAATAAATATAATATTTGCACCCATTTTACTTAAAGAAATCGCAGCTGATCTTCCAATACCGGATGTTGCACCGGTAATTAAAATATTCTTATCTTTAACATTAAACATTTTATATAATTACCATATTATTATTAATAATTTACTACATATAGTTTTTCCATACTACATTTTTAATTTTTAATGATAAACTAATCCTAAATATTATCATCAATGGATTGTAAATGAAAAAGTTCCCAATTTCGCCAATTTTTATACCTGCAGATAAACTTGAATATACTGAAAAGGCTATTAAGTCTGGTGCTGATGGTATTATTTTTGATTTAGAAGATGCAATATCTAAGGAAGAAAAAGAGGTAGCAAGAAAAGGTTTATTCGAATTTTTATCTACACAACCGCCAGATATTATTACATTTATAAGAGTTAATGATTTAAGGGGCAAGGATGGTCAGTCTGATTTAAATTTGTTTAAATCTCTAGATCATAAAATTATTGTTCCAAAAATTGAGACAAAAAAAGTATTAGAAAATATTCCATCAAATATTTCAATAATACCTCTAATTGAAACACCTTTAGCTATAATTAATTTAGGACAAATTGCAGCAAATAATAATGTTGATGGTTTGGTTTTTGGTGCAGCGGATTATAGCGCAGCATTAGGATCAGATATGAGCTGGGATGCTTTACTTTTTGCAAGATCAAAAATAATTCTAGAATGTTCAATAAATAATTTATTCTCAATAGATAGTCCCTTTATGGATATATCAAATCTAGATGAACTGGAGAATGAGTCAAAAAAATCAAAAGCTATAGGAATGAATTCAAAAGCGGCTATAAACCCTTCTCAGATAAAAATAATTAAGGAATGTTTTCTTCCAACAGACGATGAAATCTTGGAAGCTAGAAATATTATTCAAGAGTTTAATGAATCAAAAAAAGCGGTATTCTCATTTAATGGTAAAATGATAGACAAGCCAATTATAAAGATAATGGAAAACCGACTTAAGAATCTTGATATGAAATAAAAAATTAAAAATTAATTGTTGATAAAGGTTCGTCTATTACCTTGTTATTTATAAACCCTAATTTAGAAATAGTAATCTTTACATTATCTCCACTTTTAAGAAAATTATTATCCGCCACACCTACTCCACTGGGAGTACCAGTCAAGATTAAGTCGCCTGGCTCAAGAGTAAAGGCAGTTGATAAATGTTCAACTAATTGAAAACAATCAAAAATAAGATTTTTTGTATTAGAATCCTGTCTTACCTCGCCATTTACTTCTGTTTTTATATCAAGATTATGTGGATCAGGAATTTCATCAGCTGTTATAATTCCAGGTCCAAACGGACAATGCGTATCAAAAGATTTTCCTATAGTAAAGGTAGGTATTCTCATTTGCCAGTCCCTAACGCTTACATCGTTTGAAACACAATACCCTAATATAACATTTTTAGCTTCCTCCTTAGGAACGTGACGACATTTTTTTCCAATAACAAATGCTAATTCACCTTCATAATCCAGCTTATTTGAAACTTTTGGATCATGTATTTCATCAAAAGGCCCGCATGCTGATGTAGATTGTTTATTAAAAATCATTGGAACCTCTGGATCATCAACTTCTCTTCCTATTGCCCTTATCTCTTCAAGGTGGTCTTGGTAATTTAGTCCTATAGCTATTATTTTTGGAGGGCGTAAAATAGGGCTAGTTAATTTACAATCAGCTAACGGGATAGTATTTTTTGATTCTAAGATAAGATCTTTGGCCATATCTAAGGCATCATTTCCATTCTCAATAAACGAGAGCATATCCTTTGGAATAAGTGGATTACTATGAAATGGAATTATAATTCCATTATCTAAAGCACCTATGTTTATTTTATTATCTTTTATATACGAGACTAGATTCATTTTTTTATCCTTCTTAAATGCAGATTATATAAAATATAAGCAATCGGATCATAGATTATATTCATAATGAAGATGCTAATTTTATTATCAAATAAAATTGAAAGCCATTTAAAACCATCCGTCCTGCTCCAAACCTTAATAAACGCCTCTGCCCCAATAAACTCATTACCGTCTTCGAATGCATGCATTCTTCTATTATATTTTTCTTCCATTAGAGAAGAATCCTTAAAAGTTATATTTTTAGATCTAGCCTTATAATTATCTATTTCTCTTTTACAAATAGGACAACTTGCATTGTAAAAGACTTCTAATTTATTTTTTTCTTTGATAGTATTCATTTAAACTCACTTTATTTTTAGAACCAAAAGGAATGATATGGGAATTTCAGTCTGTAATACACCACCTAAGGTAAATTCGAAAGAAACTTTAGAAAATAAAAAAATAAAAGAACAAATGATAAAAGATCAAGACTATTTTGAAAGAAACAAAAAACGTTAAATTTATTAAATTATGGAGGATACTGTGTCTAGATTTGAAGGTAAGTTAGTAATTATTTCAGGTGGAGCATCAGGAATGGGTGCTTTAACTGCAGAACATATTGTAAATGAAGGGGGGAAGGTTGTAACTCTTGATATCAATGAGGCAATGGGGAAATTAGTTGCAGATAAGATTGGTAAATCTTGTGAATTCTTTAAGGCAGATGTAACAAAACCAGAATCATGGAATGCACTAGAGAAACATTTAGGAGATAGGTTTAATAAAGTAACATCAGTTATTAATGCAGCTGGTATAAGTGAGCCAGCTACTATAGAGGATGAAACGCTTGATCACTGGAACAGGACTCACGCTATAAATGGAACATCAGTATTTTTAGGTTGTCAATTTGCAGTTAAATCTATGAAAGATAGATCTGGCTCAATTGTAAATTTTTCATCATCACTCGCTACTAGACCCCAATCATTTGTTCTTGCCTATAATTATAGCAAAGCTGGTGTTTTAATCTTAACACGAACAGTGGCTCTCCATTGTGCGCAAATGGGATACAAAATAAGATGTAATGCTGTTCAGCCAGGTGCAATTAATACGCCAATGATGCAAAGATATGTTCAGGATGCTGAAAACCCTGAACAACAGCTTGCTGATTTTGCTGCTTCGCACCCAATGAATAGGATTGGTGAGCCTCACGAGGTGGTCAGGGCAGTGTTATTTCTTGCTTCTGAAGATTCCTCTTTTACTACAGGGGACTCAATCTCAATTGATGGAGGGGTTATTGCAGTTTAAAGATTAAAAAATTTATCCTAAATATAACCCTAATCCGGATCTATATTTCAAGCTTAGTTAAATCTATTAGTCACTATTCATTTTATTAGTTGCACTATTTAGCTATTGGGCCCTCAAAACTAATTCCGTTTTCTGAAAGTCTTTTTATCAAGGGATCACCGAGACCGGTTGCTGGAGTAAGCACGCCTCCATAATCTTTACCTCCTGGTAATTTTTCACTATCTTTTACAAGAGTGATAGCGCTTTCGCATACAAATTTTGATGTAACACGATAGCCAGGGTCCCCCTTGCCATGAACTCTATATGTCTCAATAGATCCATCGTCTAACTCTGCAGTAAACAAGCTATCAAAAAACCCGTTATTCATTGTTTCCTCACTTGGACCCTCCCCTGGTTTCGGAAGTAAGGGTCTTACAACTTTTCTTAAGGGGGTCTTTATGATTAAACCAAATAAAAGGGTAACAAATGAAGCAAGTAAAGCACTGGATAATTTTTTATAAAAAGCATGCTCTTGATAGGTAAAATTTAAGCCATACCCTTCTTGACGCTCATCGAGAAGAGCTGCGCTCCTTCGAACAACCCTAGTATTCATTATCGCCATGATAAAAGGGCCAGTCCATGCATTTATAGTTTTGTTATTTTTAATACCTATCATGTCTGAACTTACAGCTCTTTGTTCTTTTGAAACAGATTCTGGAGAATTTAAGACAAAAGGATCGTTCATTTTTTTATCTAAATCTAAATCTCCCATGGAAAAACCTGTTTCAGTGGTTCCTCCAGAAATGCCACCTTGACCAGCATGAAAAGATTCTATTCTTTTTATTGAGCCCTTTACTTTCTTTCTTACAAAATACGATCCTAGATCAGAAGGAAGAGAGTCATAGCCGCAAGCTGGAATAATTCTTACCCCTTTAGAGGAGGCCTCATCATGGTGTTTGTCGATCATCTCCCTTATCCAAAAAGATTCACCTGTTATATCAACATAATGTGATAAATTTTTGACACAGGACTTAACTAGTTTTGAGCCATATCTATGAAAGGGGCCTGCTGTAGTTAAAATAACTTTAGTCTTATCGGTAATTTTATCTAAAGCCTCATCATCATCACTATCTGCAATAAAAATACTTACATCGATCGAAAGATCAGTAAGAATTTTTTGAAGTTTCTTTTTATTTCGTCCAGCTATACCCCACTTAATATTACCTGCATTTTCTGACAAATATTTTACACATAGCTTTCCTGTAAAGCCTGTTGCACCATAAATTATAATATCAAAATCTTTTTCCATAATTATACATCCGCCCTTGGTAAATATTTTTTTACAACTAAATCGCCATCTAAAAATCCTGAAAGGACCTCTACTAAACCTGTTTCAACACGCCAATTCATATAAGATTCTTGATTTTCTATTTTTTCCCATTCCTCAACTAGTAATACTGTTGAAGTACCTATTTCATGATAAGTATTCAAACTTATACAGCCCTTATAAGCCCTAGTATCAACTAGAACTTTACGCATATAGTCGAAAAACTCTTCTAACTTATCTTCCTTAACTGGTATTTCTAAATTAACTAATACACTCATAACTACCTCCTGTTTGAAATATCTTTCAAGCTGTTACTATTGCTCCACTTCCGCAAGTTATAATACCACCAATACCTCGTCGCGGTCATAACTAATAACGATTTTCTCTTAAATGAATTTTTATTTTTTATAGCGCTTCCTTTTTTTATTTTATAAAATCA
>MDTF01014760.1_pt1 | contig 12258 bp, 12 predicted proteins | sample 811191 | NCBI WGS metagenome assembly MDTF01 (sample SAMN05326649, study PRJNA326480) | marine metagenome | isolation source: seawater | place: Southern Ocean | collected 2011
AATTTAAGTATTTCTGAAATAGAAAAAAAAATAATTTCAAAAAAAAATAGATTTGTCTTTCTAAAAGAAGACAAATTCGAAATAAAAAAAATTTTTAAAAAAAAAAATGTACTTATATTGGGTGCTGCTGGTTCTATCGGTGGAAGTTTTACACTTAACTTATTAAAAAATTTTCCATCCTTTGATAAAATTTTTTTATTAGATAAAAATGAAAATGATTTGACTGACCTAAATAGAACGATTGCATCTTTAGATAGCGATTTACACATTGAATATATTTGTTCAGATTTAGGTGAATTCAATTTAGATTATTTTTTAAAAAAAAATAAAATAAATATTCTCTTAAATTTTGCTGCAATTAAGCATGTACGTAGTGAAGAAAATATTACGTCTATTTACTATATGTTAAGAACAAATTCATTAAATTTTTTACCAAAAAAAAGGAATTACTTGGAAAAAATATTTTCTATCTCTACTGATAAAACTGTGAATCCTCAAAGTATTTTAGGAATTTCTAAAGATTTAATGGAAAAAAAATTGCTTAATTTTTCTAATATCCATAAAGTATTTGTTTCAACAGCTCGGTTTGCAAATGTTTCATTTTCCAATGGTAGTATTTTAAAATACGCGTACGAAAATCTAATGTTAAATAAAAAATTTGGCATTCCTTCTAAAATAAAAAGATTTTTCATAACCCATGAGGAAGCCGTTCATTTATGTTTAAAGAGCTTGTTAATTAGAAATAATAAGATGGTTCTAATACCAAGCCCGATCCTTCTTCAAAAGGATATTTCTATAAAAAATATAGTTTCTAAAATTGCTAAGTTACTTAAAAAAAATATTAAGTTTGTAAGTAAAATTCAGAAAACTAATCACAATAAGATAAGTGAAATTTTATTAACAAAACCAAATACTCATGGACAGAAGATCTATGAAGAATTATATCATAAAAAAGAAAAAATTTTGAAAGATAAAGATCTTACTATAATCAAAGTAAAAATGATTTCAAAAAACTTTGATGTAAATAAGTTTACAAAAAAAATACTAGAGATCAATGATATTTCTAATTTTAAAAAACAAATTAAAAAAAAATATAAACAATATTTAATTAAAAAAAATGTTTTCTTTTTAAGTAAATCAATATAATAATTTATATGAAAAAAATAATCATCTTTGGTCTTGGTCAAATTGCTGAATTAACATATGATTTAGTTCAACAAATTGAAAATTTAGAAGTTAAGGCCTTTACAGCTAATAGGGAGCATATTTCTTCAGATCAATTTTTAAATTTACCTGTTTACTCTATTGAAGAAATTGAAAAAAAAATAAATTGTAATGATTATTATTTTATAACTGCCATTAGCTATAAAAACTTAAATGAGGACAGAGAGCGTATATATAGAGAATTGAAAGAAAAAAATTTTAAATTTACAAACATAATACACCCAAGTTCAATATGTAGATTTGATAAAATTGGAGAGAATAATATTATTTTTGAGTTAAATAATATTCAAAAAGGTGTTTTAATAGGAAATAACTGCATTTTTTGGAGCTCTAATCACATTGGTCATCATTCAAAAATTTCAGATAATTGTTTTTTTTCTTCTCATGTTGTTATTTCAGGATCTGTAACTTTAAAAGAAAACAGTTTTTTTGGTGTTAACTCTTCTGTGCGTGATAATGTAAGTATAGGAAAAAAATGTATTATTGGTGCAGGTTCATTAATCCTTAAAGATATTCCTGATCATTCGATTATAAAAAATAAAGCAACTGAAATTTCAAGAATTAATTCAACCATGCTGTATAAAAAATAAAAATTAATTGTTTGATGTTTTATTTTTTTAGATTCTTGAAGTATTAATTTATTTTTTCAAATCTCATTATAAGTTTATATGGACAGATAAGATCAGTCATTTTTTTTATAATTAAAAAACATTGAGTATTTGAATTTTGTATCATCTTTAATAGTTTTGTTAATTTTCTTACTAATAATATTTTTTATATTTATTGAATCAATTCCTTCCGTATAATCTCTTTTACAAATAATATCACTTTCTTGTATTCGTGTATTTTTTAAAATGATTTTATTACTAAATATATTTATAAAAACTGTATTTTCGTCTTTAAGTCTAATTTTGTCGAAGCTACCAGTCATTTTTTCAAAATTTCTAATTTTATTTACCATTAACTTTAATTCTTTAATATCTAGTGCAAAAAAATGATCTGGTCCCTTTGATTTTTTGTTTAGCGTAATATGTTTCTCGACGATATTTGCACCCATACTTACAGCAATCAAGCTTGAGTCTATCCCTGCGGTATGATCTGAATATCCTATACTAATCTTATTATTTATCATTTTTCTTAAATTAATTAGATTTAATAAATTAGCATTTTTTAGACTACAAGGATATTCTGATGTGCAATGAAGTAATGCTATTTTATGATAACTATTTATCTTTAAATTATTAATTGCATTTTTTATTATTTTTTTATTTGTATCACCAGTTGAAATTATGATCGGTAATTTACTTTTAACTACTTTTTTTAATAATGGAATATTTTTTATTTCTGGAGATGCTATTTTTAAAATATCACATTTATTTTTTATCAATAAATTCACTGCTTCTAAATAGAAGGGTGAACATATAAATAAAATTTTTTTTTCTTTGCAATATTTTGATATTATAGGCAACCAACTTTCATTTAATTCAAGTTTTTTTAATAAACTAAAACCTTTATAATTTAATCTTTTAGAAACTAGCTTTTCTGCTTTAAACAACTGAAATTTAACAGCGTCACAACCAGCTTTTTTTGCCTCTAGTATTAATTTTTTACATTTGCTTAGGCTATTGTCATGGTTTGAACCTATTTCAGCTATAATCATTATTTTTTTATAACTTATAAAGCTTTTCTTTTTTATTTTGAAATTTGAATAATTTTTCATAGTTCTTTTATTTCTTTTAAAAGTTTTTTTTGTTTTTCAATTATTAATCGATTATTAAATAGTTTTTTTTGTGTTTTAATATGTTTTGATTGTAACTTTTTATCATAGATATATTTAATAATTGAATCTTTATAAAATTTATTTAATTTATTATTATATAGTCCTAAAGATAAACAAGTTTTTTGATGCAAAAATACTTTAATCAAGTGAGAAGTACAATCAAACTGATGAATTATAATAATAGGCTTATTTTGGTTAATGGCTTCATATTTTGTAATACCCTCACCACAAATTATAATATCACTCCATTTAAGGTGTTTAACTATATCATTTTCCATTTTTATTATTTTATGGTTTTTGTTACTGGATTGAGTTTTGTTATTTAAACCGTGCAACAGCCTTATTTGAAAATTTGAAAATTTAAATAATTTTAATAATTTTAATCCTATATTTTTATAATCAGATCCACCTATAGTTATGAGAATCTTATTTATCTTTATGGGAACGTCATTTTTGGTAAATTTATTTTTGTATAAAAAATATTTTGCACCAATAAATATTTTTGTTTCTTTGTTTTTTTTTATCTTAAGGTTATAATCATATGGAATAATTGAAATATCACTTATTAATTTCTGCCTAGGATTATCAAAGGATATTATTTTTAGATTGTTAAGCTTATATAAATTAATTAAGTCAGTATTTTTATTTCTTTTAACATATAGATTATTTGCAATATCAAAAACTACTTTCTTAATACCTTTTTTTTTAATATATTCTAAGGCCTTTAGTTCTTGTGAATAATTTTTTATATAAAAAATTTGTTTTTTATCTTTTAAAATTTTTTGTATAATTTTTTGATTACCACCAATTATCCAAACAGGATTAATTTTTAATTTGTGCTGCAATAATATTAATCTTTTTAAATGACCAATCCCAATATTTTTAGAAACATGAACTCTAAAAGCTATATCAGTAGACATTTTTCAAATTATAAAAGCTTTTTTTTCCAATATTGAAGAACTTTAGGGTCAACTTTTTGTGTTACAGATCTTCTAAAATTATTTGGTTGAATTTCCTCATACCTTAACTGCAAAGTAATTCTTGAATTATTTGGACTATCAGATTTATGTAGCAAATCAGGATCAAAAATTAAAGCATTTCCATAATTAATTATTTTTCTTGAAAATTTATTAGGTCCAATAGCTTCTATTCCCCAATAATTGTTTGATACATTTTTTTTTGTTTTTTCTTTATTAACAATTAATAAGCTAGAACCACTTTTCTTTAATGGTATCCAGGCAATATATGCTTTTTTATTTTTGTCGATAATCCAACGATCTTTATGGGCAGGTGCGCTGAACTTTTTTGATAATGTGTCGTCTAATCTTATCTGGGGGTAAGTCCAATTAATCAGAAATTTTTTTGAAATTTTTTTTTCAATGATTTCTTTTACTTGAAAATTTATATGACTTAAGATCGGCAACATATTTAGAATATCAAATACCTGCGGTCTGAATTTTGGATTTTTTCTTAAAAAAACAAAAATCTCATCTTGGTTTAAAATTTGTTTATCAAATAATTTTGATAAACATATTAGTATATCCCTGTTAACTGATTTGATTAATATTTTTGGGATTTTAATTATTTTAAACATTTATTATTTAATTTGAATTATATAAATATTTAATATTTTATTATATTGTAATATTAATTTAAGCTATATATATAATCTTTTTATGCCCTTTAAAAGAATCTTATTCAATAAAAAAGGTTTAATCTTTGACGTGAAAAATGTAAAGTGGATAAATTCTTATGCTTGGGTTCCTACAGCTTATAAAATTGAAAATACTAATAAAGCAATAATTTTTTTTGCAGCAAGAAATTCTTCAAACGAAAGTGACATAGGCTATTTTATTTATGATTTAGATAAAATGAAAATTACTAAAATTTCCAATAAGCCCATTTTAAAAAGAGGAAAACTAGGAAATTTCGACGATTCAGCAGCAATACCTTCGCATGTAATAAAAATTAAAAGAAAATTTTTCTTATATTATGTTGGTTGGACTCAAGGAAAAAAAGTACCATTCTTTTCTAGTCTAGGTTTAGCAATAGCAAATAAAATAACAGGACCGTATAAAAAAATAAGTAATGCACCTATTATTGGAAGATCAAAATTTAACCCTTTATTTGTTGCAACTTGTTTTGTACAAAAAATTAAAAGAGGTTACGACATGTATTACACATCTAATATGTCTTGGAAAATAAAAAACAATATCCCCATACCGAGATATTTAATAAAGAAATGTCATTCTAAAGATGGTATAAATTGGAAGATTAATAACGATAAAATAATTAAGTTTGAAAAAAATACAGAAGTCGCAATTACCAGGCCTTGGATACTTAAATTAAGTAAAAACTTTGTAATGTTTTTTTCACTTAAAAAAATCAATTATAAAATAGAAACATCGGTTTTTAAGACTGGAGAAATATGGAAAAGAAAAAAAGTTTTTGATTTTAAAATAAATAAAAAAATAAATTTTGATAGCAAGGCTCAGGAGTATGCTTCTCTCATAAAGTATAAGAAAAAATTATTTATGTTTTATAATGGAAATGAATACGGTAAAAACGGAATAGGATTGGCTGTAGCAAATTTTAATGATTAAATCAAAAAACTATATATGCCCAAATAACAAATCAAATTTATTTATAGGAAATAAATTTCTGTTTACAAAAAAATATAGATATAAGGTTATAAAAAACAAAGAAACCCACAATAAAGAAGTTATTGATTTTATTGATAAAGCAAAAACTGATAATTTTTATAAAGAAAAAAAATTTTATAAGAATTACTTAAATTGGCTGTCTAAAACATTAATGATGAGTCTTCAACAAATTAGAAAAGAAATATTTTCTAAAATAGAAATAAAAAAAAGAAGCTCAATTTTGTTTATAGGATGTGGTTTTGGAGATGAAATTAATTTCTTTATTAGAAAATATGGAAAAAATCATAAAATTTTTGCACAAGATATTTCTAAAAGTATGGTGCTGGAAAGTTGCAAAAATGTAAAACTACCAAATGTTAAATTTTCTATATCTGCAGCAGAAAATTTACCATATATAGAAAATTCTTTTGACCTAATTTTTCATTTTGGAGGATTTAATCAATTTAAAAATAAAAAAAAATCAATTGATGAAATGTACAGAGCATGTAAAGAGAATGGAACAATTTTTCTTTCAGATGAAGGTATGGGTCCATGGTTTTATAAATCTGAAAGCTATAAAGCCTTAAAAATTAATAATTCTTTATGGTCATCAAAACCACCAATCTCATTAATTCCTGATAGGTCTACAAATGTTATATTGAATTGGATATTAAAAAATAATTTTTATTGCATTATGTTTCAAAAAAGATCTTCTTTTCAAAAAATAAATTACAATGTAAAGCATAAGAGTCCTAGAGGAGGCTCTGTAAAAACTCGATATGAAGTTTATTATAAAAAAAAATTAATAATAAGATAATAGATATAAAGGAACAGGAAATATAATATTTTAAAATTATGACATTTCAGAATGAAGGATATGAAATAATAAAAATTAATAAAGTTAATAAAATTAAAACCCTTAGAAAAAAATTTATTAATATATTCTCAGTAGTTAGTAGATTAAATAAATATAAAATAATAAAGAATGATGGTGATATAATTAAGTTATACCAAGATAATAAGAAATTATGGGTTGCGGCTTATGATCAAATAAGATTATTGCCTGAAATTTACTCAATTATAGATGATGATTTTTGCAAAAGAGTTCAAAAATCGTGCAATATTAAAATTCCAGCTTTTACTTCAAAACCGCTCGTAAGAGTTTATATGCCCAATAACATAGGTACAGCAAAGACTGTCCCCCATATTGACTATCCCTCACACAGAGGATCATCAAATGCAGTAACAGTTTGGTTTCCACTTCAAAATTTAAGTGCAGAATCTGGAACTTTAAGAATTTTACCAGGTAGTCATAAGATTAAAACTACTTTGGGTTCCATTAAGGACAACACGATAAAAAGAATAGATATTACAAAAAGAAACTATGATTCAAAAATGATTGATGTGAAGATTAAATCTGGTGAAGCTATTGTTATTTCTCAATTTCTTATACACTCATCAGGAAATAATGTTTCAGATAAAATAAGATTTAGTATTGATTGTAGGTTCAACGATTTAGAAGATAAGACTTACGCCCTACGAAAGTATTATGTTAACCAATTAAGCTATTACCAAAAAAGATAAATTTTTTTATACAAACATTGATGAACAAATTAAATAAAAATATAATCAAATACTATGAAAATACTTTTAAAAAATTTGGCAATAATTTTAAGGGAATGAATTGGCCTTCTAAAAAAAGTCAATATTTAAGATTTGAGGAGTTAATAAAAATAGGAAATTTGTCCAACAAAACAATTCATGATGTGGGATGTGGAAATGGAGAGTTATTGAAGTTTTTTAAAAAAAATAAAATAAAATTTAAAGCATTTTATGGCACAGATATTTCAGAAAAAATTATTAATCAATGTAAGAATAATTATAAGGATATGGAAAAAGTTAATTTTGAACTAGTAGATATTTTAAAAGATAAAAGAATAAAAAGATATGATTATGTTTTTGCATCTGGAATTTTTAATATAAAGAATAATGTAAGTAATAAATTGTGGAAAAAGTATGTTTATGATTTAATACAAAAAATGTATCTAAATTGTAGAATAGGGTGTGCTTTTAACCTAATAACACCGTTCACTACTTATAGAGAAAAAAAATTATTTTATCTATCGATTGATGAACTGGTTAAATATTTAAGAAACAATGTATCAAAAAAAATAATTATAAATCATTCCTATGATCTTTGGGAGTATACAATTTACATTTTAAAAAAGGATAAATGAAATTAGCAATATCTCAACCAACTTTCTTACCATGGGCTGGGTATTTTGCTTTAATTGATCATGTTGATGAATTTATTTACTTAGACAATGTACAGTTTACAAAAAGAAGTTGGATGCAGAGAAATAAGATTAAATCTAATGATAAAGAACTTTATTTAACTATTTCTGTTAATTCAAAAAAAAAATACTTACAAAAAATAAATGATGTAGAAATAGATTATGATAATTTAAAAAAAGATAAATTGTTAAAATCAATTAAGATGAGTTATACAAAATCAAAATTCTTCAAAAAATATTTTGGATTGCTAGAAAAAGTTTTTGAAAAAGAAAATCAAAAGTTAATTGATTTAAACATAGGTTTGATTACAGAAATTAGTAATGTAATTGGTATAAAAACTCCAAAAATAATTGCATCAGAACTTGATAATAATTTTTCTGAAAATAACATTAATTTGTTGAAAAGAATATGTCAATTAAGAGAGTGTAGGGATTATATTTCTACAATTGGAGCAAAAGAATATATGGGAGATATAAAAAAATTTGAAGACACGAAAATTAATATATCTTTTTTTGAATATTTTGACGTAGGATATAGGCAAATTGGTAAAAAATTTATATCACACTTGTCTATTTTGGATTTATTATTTAATGAGGGGCCAAATACAATTAATATCTTGAGAAAAAATTTTAAAATTATTAATTAATAGGAACAATTTATGAAAAAAATGACTGGTCAAAAATTGTGGAAAAAAGCTAGTAAAATTATACCGGGTGGAAATATGCTTTTTTCTAAAAGAGCAGAGTTGTTACTCCCAGAAAAGTGGATATCTTATTACTCTAAAACTAAAGATGCATATCTTTGGGATCTAGATAATAAAAAATATTTAGATATGCTTTTTTTTGTGGGTACTTCAACACTTGGTTACAATAATAAAAAAATAAATGATCATGTAAAAAAAGTAGTTGATAAGGGAGTTATGTCTTCCCTTAACTGTCCAGAAGAAGTTCAATTAGCAGAAAAACTTGTGGAACTTAATCCATGGGCAAAGATGGTTAGATTGTGCAGATCTGGAGGTGAAGCAAATTCAGTAGCAATAAGAATTGCAAGAGCTGCATCTGGAAAAGATAAAGTTGCTATTTGTGGTTATCATGGGTGGCATGATTGGTATTTATCAGCAAATATTAAAAATAATAAATTAGATGATCATATTATCCCAGGTCTTCCCGTTAAAGGAGTCCCCAAGGCTCTTTTTGAAACAGCAATACCTTTTGAATATAATAACTATGAACAGCTAGAAAAAATTGTTAAAAAACATAAAATTGGAACTATAAAGATGGAAGTTGCTAGAAGTGAGCAGCCCAAAAACAATTTTTTACAAAAAGTTAGAAATTTAGCAAGTAAAAACAATATTATCTTAATATTTGATGAATGCACCTCTGGTTTTAGACAAACATATGGTGGAATGCATAAATTATATAACGTAGAGCCTGATTTAGCAATGTTTGGAAAAGCTCTTGGAAATGGATATGCAATTACTGCTGTTGTAGGAAAAAAAGAAGTAATGGATTATGCGCAAGACTCCTTTATTAGTAGTACATTTTGGACAGAAAGAATTGGTCCAGCAGCTGCGATAAAAACTTTAGAGGTGATGAAGGATGTAAAATCATGGGAGATATTACCAAAAGTAGGCGATAAAATTTCAAAATCTTGGAATGAAATATTCAAAAATACTGAACTAAAATTTGATATTTTTGGTACCCCTGCAATTCCTTGTTTTTCATTTAAAGGCAAGAACTCACAAAAATACAAAACAATATTTACTGATTTGATGTTAAAAAGAAATATTCTTGCTAGCAATGTTGTTTTCACTTCTATAGTGCATGATAATAAAAAAGTATTAGATAATTATCTCAATAATTTTTATGATGTGATAAATATTATTGCTAAGATAGATAAAAAGAAATTAGATATAAAGAAGTATCTAAAAACACCAGTTTGTCATTCAGGATTCACAAGACTAAATTAAATTTTTCAATGAAATTAAAAAAAAAAAAAATTTTTTTAGGTACTGCACAATTTCTTTCAAAATATGGTATGGTAAATAATAATAAAGACCTTTCTTACAAACATTTTTTTAATATTTTAGAATATGCAGGTAAAAACTCTATTTTTAATTACGATACTGCTCCTGATTATAATTCTGAAGAAATAATTGGCCATTTTATTTCAGCTAATAAAATTAAAAATGCAAAAATACTAACCAAAATTCCTAAAATTAGAACTTCTGACTATCAAACATTTGTAGAAAAAAGTATCTCAAATTCATTAAAAAAATTAAATTCTGACATATATACACTTTTTTTTCATAGTACCACTGACATTAAACTTTTTTTAAAAGATCCTAATTTTTTTATAAATTTAAAAAGAAAATTTCCCATTAAGAATATAGGTTTTTCAGTTTATGAACCTAAAGATTTAAAAGAAGTTTTGAAACGTAAAATAAAAATCTCTATTCAATTTCCTTGTAATGCTTTAAATTCAAGCTTTTTACCCTTGTTAAGAAAATTTTTTTTTAAACCTCTATTCGCAAGGTCAATTTTTTTACAAGGAATTTTATTAAAAAAAATAAACAATAAAAAAATTAATCCTGAATTAAGAAATTCAGTTAAAAATTATATTAATTTCTTGACTAAAAACAGAATATCACCATTAGAATTTAATTTATCTTTTATAAATGATCAAAAAATTATTGATTATCATATTTTTGGTATCGAAAAAGAAAAACAATTAAATGATATTATTAATACTAACTTTTCAAAATTTGACTCTTACAATGCACATAAAATTGAGAAGTTTTTTAATAAAAAATTAATTGATCCAAGAACTTGGTAAAATTATTTAAATAATTTTAATGCTAAATTCCAGTCTTCCATTGTATCAATATCAACAGCTTTGGATCTTTCTATTACGTAACCTGAAAAATTAATTTTGTTTTTTTTATAAAAAACATTTGAAGAAAAAATACCAAAATTACCAGTATCATAATAATAATTCTTAAAACTCTGAGAGTTCTTTTTTTGACTTTTTACATTTTCAGGTGTGAGTGTGCCACTTTTCAATGAAAATGCCCACTGAATTGGTGGCGAATATTTACATACAGATAACAATGAGTTATTTTTTTTCTTTTTAAAGAAAAGTGATGCATTTATTAAATCTTTGCTTTTTATTAAAGGTGAACATGGATTTAAAAACCACACTTCATCAAAATATTTTTTCTCCTTGATATACAATTTAACAATGTATTCAAAAACCTTTATTAAAGGTGCATTGCTTGTTGATAAAAATTTTGGCCTATTATGTGATGTACCTTTTTTTATTTTTTCAACTACTTTTTTAACTCTTTCGTCGTCAGTAGACACATGTATATTTTTAAATAGTTTAGATTTTAGAGATTCCTTGAGTGAATAGCTAATTATCGGTTTTCCTTTAAATAATTTTATATTTTTCAATTTGATTCTCTTCGAACCACCTCTTGCTGGAATTATTAATAATCTATTAATCATTTTACTTAATTACTACTTGATAATTAATCTTTAATTAAATATATATTTAATTGAACATTAATTAACATGAAATCAAATAATTTTACAAAACATATTAAAAATATTAGCAAATTTGGTTATACGGTAGTACCTAAAGCATTAAGTAAGGCACAAGTACAAAAACTATCTAAACTAGTTAACAATTACTATAATATTGATTCAAAACGTAAAAATCCTACTTTTAAATTGCACAAAAATAAGGACAAAACAGTTTATAATTTACAGTATAAAAGCCACGAATTTATTAAAATATTTTCCAAAAAAATTATTACAGACATTGCCAAGTTTTTTTTAAATGATCCTTTTTACCAATTTTTAAAACCCAAAGAACCAAATTATATACTTAAATATTATAATGCTAGATCAAGCATTAATAAATTAGATTTACATATTGATACTTATATTCCATTTAAGGGTGATAAAACATACATGATGCAGTTTATTTTTTTACTAGAGGATAGTAACATAAAAAATGGTTGCTCAGTTGTTGTGCCTAAGTCACATAAAACAGGTAAATTTTGTAATAGAAAATCAAAAAATATAAAAAATTTATTAGCAAAAGCTGGAGATCTGATAATATGGGACAGTAGATTGTGGCACGGAGCAAGAGTAAATAAATCTAAAAATACACGATGGGCTCTCGTAGCCACTTTAACTAGTTGGTTTATTAAGCAAAGTATGGATATGCCAAAAGGATTGCCAAAAAAAATATATAATAAGTGTTCACAAAAAGAAAAACTTTTTTTGGGATATTGTTCAATACCACCAAAAA
>MDTF01011608.1_pt1 | contig 12256 bp, 11 predicted proteins | sample 811191 | NCBI WGS metagenome assembly MDTF01 (sample SAMN05326649, study PRJNA326480) | marine metagenome | isolation source: seawater | place: Southern Ocean | collected 2011
ATTGGTAGACACAACGGACTTAAAATCCGTGCCTTTTTTGGAGTGCCAGTTCGAGTCTGGCCGAGGGCACCATTAAAATGAGTAGATCTATAATTATCTCTGATAAAAATAAAAAATCTTTAAAGATTAAATCCTTTCTATCAAAACAAATAACCCCTAATGCCTTAAGCAAATTAAACATAATTATTGTTATTGGAGGTGATGGTTTTATGCTTCAAACTTTAAAAAAGTACACAAAATCAAATAAATTATTTTATGGCATAAACTCAGGTAATTATGGCTTTCTAATGAATAAATTTTCCTCAAAGAATACAATTAAGAATTTATCTAAGGCCAAAATAGTAACAATATCCCCTTTAGAAATGATGGTAACAAACAAACAGGGTAATTCAAAAAAGTCTTTAGCAATAAATGAAGTTTCAATATTAAGACAGAGTAGACAGGCAGCGTCAATTTCAATTCAAATTGGATCTAAGTTAATTATTAAAAAACTTATTTCTGATGGTGTTTTAGTTTCAACACCAGCCGGAAGTACTGCTTATAATCTTTCTGTTCATGGTCCAATTTTAAGCTTACATTCTAAAAAACTTTCAATAGCTCCTATAAGTCCATTTAGACCCAGAAGATGGAAAGGTAAAATAGTAAGCGATAGATCGTTAATAAAGATAAAAAATTTAGATTCATCAAAAAGACCGATCAGTGCAGTTGCTGATAATGTTGAATTTAGGAATGCAAAAAGCATCTCCATTAAAATAAACAAAAAAATTAAATTTAATCTTCTTTATGATAATAATCAAAATTTGCATAAAAAAATTAAAATTGAGCAATTAAGAAAAGAAACTTATTAAATGATTAACCTAAAATGAAACTACTAAGAAAAATTAAAGCTATACCTAAATTAATCAAAAACGAAGGTTTAGACGCATTTTACTTTAGAGTTTTAATAAACCTAGGTTTTAAATTAAAATACAGATCAATAATAGAAAAACAAAAGTACCTACTGCAGGAAAAAATAAAGAAACTAACTAAAAAAAAAGTTATTTCAGGATTATATAAAAATTTAGAATTACATTGTAAATCTAATTGGGATAATTATAGTTTTTCTAGCAAACTTTTAGGGGTTTATGAAGAGCAAATTCAATTAAAAATTCAAGAATTAAGTATTAAATATAAATTAGAAAATATAATTCAATTAGGATCAGCCGACGGATATCATATTTTGGGGTTAGTTAAAAATAACATTTTAAAAAATGCTTATGGCTTTGAAATGGATAGAATTTCTTATGAATATTCATTGGAGAATAAAAAAGTTAACGGTTCATTGCAAAATGTAAAGGTATTTAATGAAGAGGCCAATCTTGAACTAGTAGAAAAATTCTTACCAGAAGTGAATTTAAAAAAAACTGTATTTTTAATTGATATTGAAAGTGCAGAATATGATTTATTTACTAATGAAAATATTGACAAATATAAAAAAAGTTTTTTTGTTATTGAAGATCATTTTTTTTACGATCACAAAAACAGAAGAAATCATTTTTTGGAATTAGTTAAAGATAATTTTAATTGGTCATTTATTCAGAATTCAATGAGAAATCCCTTTAAATTTAAAATTTTAAATAATTTTAATGATGATGACAAGTGGTTGTTGATGGGAGAGGGAAGACCCCAATCAATGAGTTGGTTAATTTTAGAACCAAAATAGTCGATAAGTTTAATTAAAAAAATTAATATATTTTTTGTACCATTCTACAGTTTTTCTCAAACCATTATTCAAATCAACTTTTTGTTTCCACCCAAGTTCTTTAACTATTTTTTTGTAGTTAAGTTTTTGTGAAGCAATTTCATTTTTAGAGGAATTTAAAATTTTAATTTTAGGCTTTTTATTATCAACAATTTTAGATACTTTTTTAGTCATCTCTAAAACATTTAAATTATATTTTGAACCAACATTATAAATTCTTAAATTATCCTTTTTCATTAAAAGAGCTTCCATAGTTAAATAGTAAGCATTTACAGCATCACCAACATAAAGGTAATCTCTAACTAATTTACCGTTAGATCTAATTTTAAATATTTTATTTTTTATCTTGGAAATTATATATCCATTTATTAGTCTTCCAGTATTAAAATCACCAGGTCCGTATAGATTTCCACACCTTAATATTCCTATTTTTAATTGATAGGTTTTTGCGTAAGATTGGCAAATTAAATCAGAGCAAGATTTTGATACATCATATGGAAAAACTGAATTAAGACAAGTGTCCTCTGTATAACTTTTTTTACCAACCTCGCCATAAGCTTTGTCAGAAGAACTATAGATAAAGATAATTTTCTTATTAATTTTTCTAATAATTTCTAAAAAATTAAGAGTACCCAGGATATTATTATTGTATGTATACTCTGGATCTTTAAGCGCTAACAAGACTTGTGTAACAGCTCCTGTATGAAAAATAACATTTATTTTTTTTTTAATTATTATCTTTTTTACATATTCTTTATCTAGATAGTCTCCTAAAAATACATTTTTTCTATCAATTTTGAAATAATTTTTTTTAAGAAAATTTTTTTTTTTATCTAAAATAAATACATTATATTTTTTTTCAGCAAGAAATTTATAAAGGTTGCTGCCTAACAATCCAAATCCACCAGTAATTAATATATTTTGTTTCATTTAAAGATTTTTGAAAAAATTTTTGTTTTTTTTATATAATTGTTTAACTTCTATCAAGTCTTTTTGACTATTAACTGTAAAATGATAACCAAAATGCATATGACAAGCTAATTTATTCATTTTACTTAGTTTTGGTAGAAGTTTTGACTCTAGATCGTAATTATAATTAATTTTAATATTTGAAAATATATTTTTTTTAAAAAAATAAAAACCTATATTTATCGGATCTTTTAATTTGGGTTTTTCATGAAATTTTTTTACCAAATTGTTTTTAACCGTTATGTGCCCGAAAGGTGATCGCTCATTATAGCCTACCGCAATACAGTCAATATTCTTTTTTTTAAAATTTAATAATTCTTTTTTAAAAAAAATATTTGCAAAAATATCACCATAGCAAACTCCAATTTTATCAGAATCTTTATTTAAAAATTTTATTGACTTTTTTATTCTCATTAATTTATTTGATTTTAAACCACAGTCAAATAACTGTATATTGATTTTCGAGTTAATAACTTTTGAATTTTTATTTAAAAGAATATTGAGGTTGTATTTTTTTATATTCTTTTTATCCCCAAAGAATTCTAAAAAAAAATTTAGTTTATATCCAAGCGGTAATACAAAATGATTAAAACCATTCTTAAAATAATATAAAATAATCTCTATAATGATTGGATGACTTGAAACCTTCGCTAATTGCTTAGGAAGGTTTTCTTTACTAACAAACCTTTCTCCTTTGCCACCCGCAAGAATGATAATTGGAATATTTTGAGCAAACTTGGTCATAAATTTGTCTGGTTTTATAAATAAATTATTATAAAAACTTAAGATTATAATGCTTTTTTCTATAATAATTAATACACACAATCAACACGAAACTATTGGTCGCTGTTTAAAATCATGTTTAAATCAAAATTTTAAAAATAAATATGAGATAATTATAATCGATACATCTGATAAAAAAATAAATAATGAATTAATTAAATCAAGTAAAATTCGCTACTATCATTTTAAAAATTTTTCAAAATATCCAGAATTAAATCAACTAAAAAAAGTTTACGTAGGATGTAAAAAAGCCAAAGGTAAATGGTTTTGCTTAATGGATGGAGATGATATTTTCAAAAATAATAAATTAAGAAATATCAATAAAAAATATGAATTAAGTGAAAAAATTTTATTACAAGATGAGTGTCTAAATTATAACGAGTTTAAAAAAATAAAGAATAAGCACAATCATAAAGAATATAAACGTTGGCCTTTATACAAAGCAATAATAAATTTTTGGCCAGAAATTTATGGTACTAGCTCATTATCTGGAAATATAGATATTTTAAAATCTTTTTTCAAAGAAGTTAGTTTGAAAAAATGGAATTTATTAGCTATCGATGCTCTTCTTGTTTTGTATTGTTTGAATAAAAATCAATTTTTTTTGAATAATGCAATACTAACCATCAAAAGTGTTGGCAGTAATAATTTAGGTAAAAAATACATAATTATGAGTAAAAAATTTTGGGTAAGAAGAAATCAACAAATAAATTATTGGGAATTTATCTCAAAGAAAAAAATTTATAATATTGATAAAATAATATGTAGATTTATTAAGATTATATTTTAAGTATGAAAAAAAAATTAATAATATTTATGCCATCTATTGAGGGGGGAGGTGTAGAAAAAAATTTATTTATAATATCAAATTATTTATCCTCAAAATTAAAAAGCGTTTTGTTAATAACCATCAGTAAAAAATTTAATAATTTTTTTAAAGGTGTAAGAATTATTAATCCTAGCTCTCATTTTTGGAACAATTTTAGTAGAAGAACAAAGTATATTGTTTGTTTAATAATTTTAATTAAACTAATTTATAAAGATAAAAACTATGTAGTTTTTGCTTTCCAGGCTAACTTATATTGCACAATTGTATGTAAATTATTTGGCATTAAAATAATAGTTAGATCAAACTCATCTCCAAGTGGATGGTCTAAAAATTTTATAAAAAAATTGATATATAAAAATCTTTTAAAATTAACAGACATTATAATTGTTAATAGTTATGATTTTCAAAAACAATTTAAAAATATGTTTAACGTTCAAGCAGTTTGTATTTACAACCCATTAAACAAAAAAGAAGTAATATCAAAATCAAAAAAATATTTAAATTTTTCATTTTTCAAAAAAAAAAGTCATCAATTAAATATTATTAATGTTGCCAGATTCACCGATCAAAAAGATCACCTAACTTTATTAAAAGCAGTCAATTTACTAAAAAATAAGATTAATATTAGATTATTGATAGTTGGTAGAGGAGTTAATAAAATAAAAATGATAAATTTTATTAATGAAAATAAATTGCAAAAAATAGTAAAGATTATCAATTTTCAGAACAACCCTTATAAGTATATTGAAAAATCAAACTTATTTGTTCTTTCATCTAAATTTGAAGGCCTTCCAAATGTTTTGCTGGAAGCTATTACGCTTAAAAAATTTATAATTTCAAGTAATTGCCCAACTGGACCACGTGAAATTTTGATGAACAGAAAAGGGGGGGAGCTATTTAAAGTCGGTGACTACAAAGCACTTTCTCAAAAAATTATCTTATTTTACAATAATAAAAATAAATTTAAAAAAAAAACTGATTATGCTTTTAATTCACTTCATAGATTTGATTACTATCTTAATCTTGAAAAATATTTAAATGTTGTGAAGAGATTAACTGATTTTTAGCTTTAAAATTGATGTTTAAAGCTCTTTTTAAGTCGAAAAATTGTTTAGTACCAAGATTTTCAGTTGAATTTATTAATATTAAATAATAATAATTTTTTAACTAAATTGAATTATTAAGATGAAGTACTTATTAAATCTAAAATAAATTCTATTCATATAATAATATAGAGACAGGGCTTTTAACATCATAAATATACACAATGAAATTCAAACACTGGGTACTCATTAAATTAGTTAAGAATAAAGAGATAGCGAGATAAAAGAGTGCTGAAAAATCAGTGAAAATAAATTTGCCACAGTGGAAATTGCAGACAAGTAAGATAAATTAACAAGTTTACCCATCAAGCCTGTATCTCTATCATCCCCATCATTGGAATCGCCAAATTACAAAAAAATAGGGATGGATACTTTTAAGATTTATTGTACTGAATAACTATTCACTATTAAATCTTAATTTTTGTGGTTGGGAAGAGATTTTTACTTACCTTTATAATCAACTAGCAACATGTATTCTTCAAATTCATCAATAAGTTTTGTAGAAGGTTTTAAATATTTTTTTCTCAAATCTGAATTTAATGATTCTTTAATAAAATAATTTTTTTTTGTAGCATCTGTAATGCAGTTTAGTTTGTGAGCTCTTGAAGATATTTTATTAGGAATTAGTTCAATGATTTCCTCAATAGTCTTGAAATCTTTTTCGTAATAGTTTTTAAAAATTAAAATTAACAATCTATATTTTGTAACGTCAGCTTGAAAATATTCTATAAGATTAAGATTATGTGAAGTTAACTTTTCAAGAATAAGAAAATTTTTTTTTATCAATTATGTTTCTTTATGAGATTAGTTTTGAATATCCTTTTGCAAAACCTTTAAGAGAAAAAATTATCTTAAGGTTTTCTTCTCTTCCTAACACAGGAAAAATTACACTTAAATTTTTTCCTTCTTTAAAAAGATTAATTTGTTTTGTATCTAAAACTCCTAACGCCTTGCAGCCAATTTCACTATTGCAAGCCAAATACGCTATGTTAATCACTTTTTTACCATCTATTATCACTAAGGGTTTTTTCCTTAGATCTGTATTTAGAGGAAGGTAGATAAACAAAATAGGTACGTTTTTATTTTCTTCACCTATCTTATAAGTTTGCTCATCTTCATTAACCAACTTCATAATTTTTTCTTTAGTTGAAACAACTTCAATGAAAATTTTCCCAAGCTCTACTTTTTTTTTGGTTTCTTTATTTTCATATTCACTAGTAGCTCCCATTAAACAGCCTTTCTTTTTTTCATTATCCGCACAATTAACAGTCCAATATTTTGAATTAATTTCTGCATTAGATGAATTTAAGGTTAGGGGTCCTACCAATATTAGAGAGAGAAAAAGAATTTTTATTATAAATTTATTAGTATTATGAGAAACTCTGATCATTTAATTTGAGTTAGATCAGATTCTTTAAAAAAAACAAATTAATTCCGTAATTAAGGTGCTCAAATAAAAAAAAATAAGTTGTGTTATTTTTGCAACACATTAAAAAATTTAAAAAAAAAAATATTGATTAAAAAGCCTAATTTAAGTACATTATATTATAAATAGGTGTATTAATTAATATTAAAATAAATTGTTAATTTTTATTGACAAATTTAATAAATAATATTTAATGTTTCTTAATATCCTAATATATATATTTTATGTCCAAGAATCGAATTATATAAAGTTTAACAATGTTAATAAATATGGGGTCTAAAAATGTCAAAAAATAAAACAATAATGGAGATAGCAAAAATGCCGAACACTTTAGTAGCTAAGATTAAAAACTTATTTAAACAAACTTTCCGTTTTTTGACAATTTTATTTGTTGGTTCTGGAACTGTTATTCTAAACTCTACAGATTCAGATGCAGCGACTAGAACTCTTAATGCTGACTCGACTGTTGGAAGTAATGGAATAAAACTTGATGGATCAAATGTAGTTTTGGCTGCCGGTGATATTGTCATAATGAGCTCACACGCTTTAGCAATGACATCTGCTTTAGATATCGGTACAAATGCTATGGGTGCTACAACTGCTACAACTGGTAACTTCAGTTATAATGACGTAGAAACATCTACTGCTGTTGCAGTTTTACTTACTAGTCACACTGCTAATGGTGCTTCAGACGTTACTATTACTGCTGCTGCTGCTTCGGATCAAATTACCGTAGTTACTTGGAGTGCAAACTTAGTAACAGTTGGTGGTGTTGTAACTTATAAAGCAGATACAAATACCGCATCTCTTATGACTGTTAACCAGATTGGTGTAACTTATGGTGGAGCTGGTACTAATACTGTTATGGATTCTACTGGTAATGGTACTGTACTTATGAAATTTAATGCTGCAAACAGCCAAACAATTACTTCAAATATTAATGCTACCACTGCTGGAGAAGCTACGCTTCAGTTAGCTAACTCAGGTTCTTCTAAAACTATTACTATGACTGGAAGTGTTGGAAATACAGGTAGTTTATTATTATTAGATATAGACAATGAAACAACTATTTCTGGAACTTCAGCTGCCTCTACAGTCGACGTCGACGCAGCAATAACTTTTACAGGACAGGTTACAGCAGCTGCAGTAACGATTGATGCAGCGACAACTATGACTGCTGGTCTTGCTGGTGGAACGACTCTAACGATGGGTGCTGCCGATATTTTAACAACATCAGGAGATATTACTGCTACTAATATTTTATTAACAAATGCTGCTTCTTCAATAGTTCAAGCTGGAGCTGACGTTACAATTACTGGAGATTTAAAAGCTACAAATACTACAGACTCAGGAATACTTACACTTACCGGTGCTAAAACTACATTTGCCGGAAGTATTGGTAAAGCTTCAACTACTAACTTATTGATAATGACTGTTGCAGATGGCTCTAGAGCGGTAATTACAGAAACTGGTAATTTTATCGAACATATTGATATGGCTTCTGGTGGAGAAATAGAGATTCAAAAAACAGTTACAGGTGGATCTGTTTTCTCAATGGATGCTACTCTTATGACGAACGCTGACATTGCTGGTACTAAAATTTTGATGCCTGTTAACTTAATTGGTGGTGAAACGTTAGAATTGTTCAAAACCGCTGCAGATGAAGCTGCAATGGTAGTTAAAATGGATGCAGCTTTAACTGATAGTGCACTAATTGATTACACAGCATCAAACTCTTCTGGTACTTACACGGTTGTAGCTACAGCAAAATCTGCTGCAGTAACAGCGAGTGAACTTGGTGTAGAGGTAGGAACAGCATCAGGATTTGCTCAAGCACTTATATCTGTTACGTCAGATGCTAACGTAGATGATACTGCAGAGGATGCTTTTTATAATGCACTTGTAGGTGAAGGTGGATTATCAGCTGCAGAAGATACTAAATTAGCAAACCAAGTTGGTGCGCAAATGGATGCTATGGGTGGATCATCTGCTGCTTCAAAAGCTATGACTAGTACTGTACAAGGAATTGTATCAAACAGAATGGCCTCTTTAAGATCTGGAGATGCTTATGTTTCTGGTATGTCTGCTGGTAATGGAATGAGTGCAAACTCTGGTTTCATTCAAGCTTTTGGTTCTGAAACTGAACAAAAAAGTAGAAAAAAATCAAACGTACTTATTAGTGGTTACGATGCTGATACAACAGGTATGGCAATTGGTTTTGACGGAATAACTGATGGTGGATCTGTGCTTGGTTTATCTTTATCTCTATCTGAAACTGCAGTTAAAGGTTTTGGAAGTGGTAAAGCAACAAATAATGTTGATAGTTACACAGCTTCAATTTATGCTGACAAGGTAACTGATCAAGGTTATGTTGAAGGTAGTTTGACAGTTGGACACAATGAGAATGACGTGTCTAGAATTTTAAATTCTGCTGGATTAAACAGAAAATACACTGCTAATTATGACAGCCAACATGCTTCAATGAAAATTGGTGGTGGATTTCCTAATGAGGTTACAGAGGGATCTTTCATTACACCGTACGCTAGTGTGACAGGAACATTAGTTACATCAGATACCTACACTGAAGTATCAAGCACGGTTGGTGACAACTTAAGAATGAAAGTTGCTCAAGATGATCAAACATCAATTGTTGGTTCAGTTGGAATTAAAGCCCACAGTGTTACTGATTATGGAACGCCGATGATTTCATTTGCAATAAATAATGAGTTTGGTGATGACACTATTAATAGTGTTAATACATACACAGGTGGTGGAACTGCATTCACAACTAAAACAGATATTGAATCTATGTCAGGAACTTTAGGACTTGGTTACACATTTGGTTCTGACAGAGCATCATTTAATGTAGGTTACGAAGCTGAAGCTAACCAAGATGACTATTTAAGTCATTATGGAACTGTTAAGTTGGTAGCTAAATTCTAATAAATATTAAATTAAAAAAAAAGCCCCTTCATTGGGGCTTTTTTTTTGCCTATCTAAAAATATAATCAATAAAAGTATTATGAAAAAATTATTATTAATAATATTATTCTTAAATTCGTGCTCTTCATTAGATATAGACAAAAGATTTAATACTATTGATGAATTAAATAACACTGAATTTAAAGAATATATTTTTGACAATAAAAGTTTGAGAATTTATTCTCTTCAAAAAGTCAGTAATAATAAATCACTGGTGCTTTATATTGAAGGTGATGGCTTATCCTGGATAGATCGTTTTACAATATCATCAAACCCAACTCCTACAGATCCAATAGCTTTTAAGCTGGCATTAATCGATAAAGGTGACAACATTATCTACCTTGCAAGGCCTTGTCAGTACATTTGGAGTGATACCTGCAATCAAGATTTATGGACCACTTCTCAGTACTCAAAAGTTGTTTTAGAAACTTATGAAGAGGTACTAACAGAGTTATCAACCAGGTATACCGAGATACATATTGTAGGTTATTCTGGTGGTGCGGGGATCGCCATGTATTTAGGAACAACCAATAACCCAAAAATAAAATCTATAAGAACTGTAGCTGGTAATATTAATCACAATGAATTATCAAAAATAATAAAGATAAGCCCTCTTCGTAAGTCTATTAATTTTTATCCACTTGAAAAAAAAGCAAATAAAATTCCTCAAATTCATTATTATGGTAATAAAGACAAGGTAATTCCAAACGAATTACAGCAAAGATTTTATCTAAGAAATAAAGAAAATTCTTGTATTAAAATTAAACAAGCTAAAGCAAGTCATAACAAGGGATGGTTAAATTTTTGGATCAATAATTACAATATAAAAGTGGATTGCTCTTAACTATAAGAAGTCTTTAACTAATTAATCTTTTTAAAATTTGAATATTGATAACTAATAAAAGTTCAATAATAAAAATACTTTCCATAAATCAGGTAAATCGATAATAATAGAGGTTATTGAATAAGAGTTTTTTAATCTAGCAAGATTATAGCAGTAATGGTAAATATTATTTATTATGGAGATAACTTTTCAGCAAGCTGTTACCGCTCATCAAGAAGGCAACCTAGAAGAAGCTGAACGTCTTTATCTCTCTTTATTAGATAATAATCCAAAAAATTTAGATGCCTATAATAACCTTGGTGGCCTATTATTTAGTATAGGTAGATTTAATGAAGCTGAAGCATGCTATAAAAAAGTAATTGTGCTCAAACCTGACTATGCGGAAGCTCATAACAATTTAGGTGTTTTGCTATTTAAGCTTGGTAAATTAGATATTTCTGAAATTAGCTGTAAAAAAGCAATAAAGCTCAAACCTGATTATGAAGATGCTTACTATAATTTAGGTAATGTATTGAGAAGACTTGAAAGACTTGATGAAGCTGAAGTAAGTTATAGAAAAGCTATAGAACTTAAATTAGACTATGCGGAAGCTTATAACAACCTAGGTAGTATACTTTCATCATCTTATAAATATGATGAAGCTGAAATAAATTATAAAAATGCAATAAAGTATAAACCATTTTTTGTAGAAGCTCATTGTAACCTAGGTGCTTTGAAGGTTGCATTGGGTAAATTAGATGAAGCCGAAGTTATTTATAAGAAAGCTGTCGAGCTTAAACCAGACAATACAGAAGCGAAGAAAAACCTAACTTCTGTATTAACTTATAATCTGTTGTTATCCCAAATTTTGCAGACAAAAAATAATAATAATGAAATTAAATTAAGTTTTATGAAAAAACTTTACATAAAATTATTTGGTGCTGATTTAAGATTAGATTCTTATCCATTTTTTTCAAAAAGAAAAGTTGAAGGAGAGCTTATAACTTATCTTTACAAGATAAGTAGCATGGTATTAGATAAAACAGATGATGCGCGCTTTGGAAATGGCACATGTTCAAACTTTAATTTTTTAAAAGATGACTCTCCTATTATAAAAAATCTAGCAAAAGACTTAATTAATATCATGGAACATGCTGTTAAATCAAAAATCTTTATATCAGAATCTTTTTTTAATATAATCGGTAGTGGTAGTGGCGCAACCATTCATTGTCATGACGCCAATTTAGATAAGGTTCTAAAATTAAGCGACCAAAAGTATAGTTTTTTCTACTACGTATCTTTAGGTAATCAGAATTGCAGTGAACCAGGAATTTTAAAACTTTATAATAATGATGGAAAGAAAATTACAAAAGAAATTTTACCATCTAAAGGTAAAATAATCATCACGCGTGCCGATCAACTACACTCTGTAGCTTATAATGGAAAAGAAGATAGAATTATGATTGGGGTCAATTTTTATAGCCTTCTTTAATTTTTTTAATATAGTCACATTATCATATTGATGATAAAAATTTACTCATTATGGAGATAACTATTCAACAAGCTGTTGCTGCACACCAAGAAGGCAAACTTGAAGAAG
>MDTF01014644.1_pt1 | contig 12256 bp, 12 predicted proteins | sample 811191 | NCBI WGS metagenome assembly MDTF01 (sample SAMN05326649, study PRJNA326480) | marine metagenome | isolation source: seawater | place: Southern Ocean | collected 2011
CTGCCGGCCAGACTTTGCACACGAGCCACCAATGCCAATCGCCACGACTGTCGTTAAGGGTTTGCCGGTATGCCCCACCCACTCTCCAGATCTCACTTTATCAGAAAATGCTTTGATGCTGTCGAGCACTGACCAAACATCGGCAACTACATCTTTGCCTTCGTAATTTAGAAAGCAACTCACGAGGAGCTTCATATACATCGTTAGCACGACCTAGGTAACAAGGATCGTGAAACACAATTTTCTTTCCTTTAAAGTTTCCACCTTCAACACCAATTTTACCATCTTTCAATAGTTTATTGATGAATTGTGTATGGTGTACAACTTTGTAATTCCCACCTAATTCAGGATACTCATTTTTAAGGGTATTGAAACAGTGCGGACAAGTTGTAACGATGTTTTTTACTTCGTAAGCATTCAGAACTTCAACGTTCATCATAGCTTGCATTTGAAATAAAAACTCGTTACCAGCACGTTTTGCAGGATCACCAGTACAAGCCTCTTCTGTTCCTAAAACAGCAAACTTGATATTGGCTTTATTTAAAATCTGAGCAAATGCTTTGGTGATTTTTTTAGCTCTATCATCAAAACTTCCAGCACATCCCACCCAAAACAAAACGTCAGGTGTTTCTCCAGAAGCCATCATTTCGGCCATAGTTGGCACAACAAGTGTGTTATTCTCCATTTTCTCCTTCTTCAAAAACTTGAATAGTTACTTCTTTCTCCACTAACTCCGAGAAATTCCCGGTATATCTTGTAGCTCTTACTAAGTGATTGTCAATCCAATGGTAATTTCCACCACGCGGTTTACCCATTAGCAAACCGTGGTATTTAAAACCATGTTCATTTAACCACTTTTCAGTAACCTCACGATGATCTTCAGTTCGTGAAGTAAAGAACGTTATGATGTGCCCCTCATCATACCATTTATTTAATCGGTGCAACGCATCCGGATAAACCTCGGCAGTAGCCATACGCTCTGGTTCTTCATTCGGAATATCGTCACAGATTGTTCCATCTATATCAATTAAGTAATTCTTAACCTCTTCTGGTAAAACAGGACTGATTGCCTTACCGTCTTCAGATTTAGGAACTAATTTATGTTGATCTTTATCAGTCATTTTTCCAATTTAAGCGGTCTGCCTGAGCGAATTGCCAAGGCGCGCCATTGTTTTCAATATTGGTAAACATTACGTTTAGCTCGTTTGGAGCTGCTGATTGTTCCATTACCAAGTAACGTCTCAAATCAACAATCATTGAAAGCGGATCGATATTAACTGGACAAGCTTGAACACAGGCATTACAAGATGTACAAGCCCAAAGTTCTTCAGCTGAAATGTAACTATGCAATGTTTTACCATCATCATAATCAGCTCCGTGTTTATCGAGGTTATTTCCTACTTCCTCTAAACGATCACGAACGTTCATTACCACTTTACGTGGCGATAATAATTTACCTGTTTGGTTGGCTGGACACTCACTCGTACATCGTCCACACTCAGTACACGTGTATGAATCCATTAACTGTTTCCAGGTTAAGTCTTTTACATCTTTAGCACCAAACGATTGATGTTCTTCACCTTCTTCAGGAGCTGGAGCAGCAAATGGATCGGCATTTGGATCCATCATCAATTTAACCTCATTGGTAACAGATTCTAAGTTATTGAACTGTCCTTTAGGTTTTAAGTTTGAGAAAAACGTATTTGGAAATGCTAAGATGATGTGGAAATGCTTTGAGAATGGTAAGTAATTTAAGAATGCCAAAATTCCTAATATGTGTAACCACCAAGCTACGCGTTCAATGATTGCTAGCGTTGCAATATTTGAAGGTAAAATACCTGTGAATAATTGACTGATGATGAAATTACCGTGCATTTCTAATGCATACTTCTGTAAGCCTGCTTCAGCTAAAACCTCGGGATTTGTGTTCATTAAAACGCTGTCTGCAGCATTCATTATTAAAAATGCAGACATGAGAATAATTTCAATGTAAAGGATATTGAGTGCATCTTGAGTTGGCCACCCTTTCATCTCTGGTTTCCAAAAACGAGGAATACGAGCAACTAATCTTCTCAGTAAGAAAACCACTACTCCAACTACAACTAGTAAAGCTAAGATTTCAAAAACATCAATTACGAAGTAGTAAAAATCGCCTAAGATGTTGTGGAAAATTCTGTGTGTATGAAAAATACCATCCAATATGATTTCAAGAACCTCAATATTGATGATCATAAATCCGACATATACAAAAATGTGCATCAACCCGGCAATTGGTCTTACAACCATTTTAGATTGCCCCAAAGCAACCCTTGCCATCGTACTCCAACGCTCAGAGCTGTTATCAGTGCGGTCAATATCCCTTCCTAAGAGGATATTTCTTCTGATTTTGCCCACATTTTTAGCAAATAATACAGATGCTGCGATTAAAGCAGCCACAAACAAAATACTGGAAATCATTGAGTTCGGTCTTTTTTGGTAGGTTTATCCTTATTCTTTTCGCTTTTGCCGAAGATAGAAAAATGTACGTATCTTTTTGGGTTAACACGCATATCTTCTAATAAAAGATCTAAATCTAATGATGCCGCTTCTAGGTTATTGTATAACGTATCGTTATTAATCAACAAGCCCAAAGTACCTTCTCCACGCTCAATTTTATTCATTACATCAGTAACACTTTGCATGGCTTTTCCAGCATTATTTACCGTACCAACCAAGTCACTGGCAGCAATAGAATCTGTAATACTTGCTACATTTTTAAGCGCTGATGAAATTTCAGCATTATTCTGTTCTAAGTTGGAAGTAATGCTCTGCATGTTATCTAAGATGCCAGTTAGCTTTTTACCATCTTTCTCAACTAAATCATCCACATGTTCCATCGTTGACTTTAAAGCCATAACAGATTGTCTGATTCCCTTAAAGCTAATGGTTAAATCGTCAACAGCATCTTCATTCAAGATGGTTTGAGCAATAGTGACTAATGAATCAACCGAACTGATTAGGTCGTTAGTTTTTTGCTCTAATGGTTGTAACCTACGATCTACTTCGGCTTTCAAATCACCTTCGATAGATGAAGCTAGCGTATCATTTACTTGAGCATCTTCTTCACTAGTACCAATGCCTAGTACAATGGCTTTAGATCCAAATAAATCTAAACTAGCGATACGAGCAATTGAGTTTCTAGGAACTCTTACATTTTCGTTTTCAATAGTAAATCCAACTAAGATGTTTCCCGATCCATCAGGCATAAATTCAATCTTATTCACTCTACCAATTCGCAACCCATTTAGCTGAACTTGATTATCTACTCCTAACCCATCAATTTTAGGATACACACCATAAAACTGTCTGGAGTTACTGAATAAATCTATTCCCTTTAGGTAATTAAAACCAAAGTATACAGAAACGATGGCTATTAATACGGTTAGACCTACTTTGAATTCGTTTGATACTTTCACAACGGTTTATCTATTGGTTTTTAATGATTTCAAAGGCTTCTTGCAAAGAAATTCTTTTTCCTTGATACATGGCGATGATAAATGCATCTTTATATGCTGCACTTCTTACTTCGCGCTGAATTGCCACAGCAGATTCAAACTCCGTTTCTTCACCAACAGTATATTTATATACACCATCAAGCTTTTGTTCTTGCACTTTATCTAAGCCATTGAAATTTTCAGGTTTAAGTGCCACTTGCGTACTTGATGCAGCAATTTGCACTTTAAAAACAACATCTGATTTTTTAGTTTCAGTTTCTGATTCTACTTTGCTTGTAGTTTCTTCAACTGGTTCACTTTTTTCAGTTTTGTTTTCTTCTTTAACCTCTTCAGAGTCGTTTTGTTTATTGGAATCGCTTGCATCAACAGCACTTATTGAGGTATCCTCACCTTCAAGAGCTGTTTTGTAATCTTTAAAAGCTCTATAAATAGCTGATGCCATATAAACCTGGCCTTGTTCAGAATTTAAAAAGTCTTCTTCTGTGTGATTACTGATAAAACCCAATTCAATTAGAACACTAGGCATGATGGTTTGAGAAATAACCCAATATCCAGCTTGTTTCACACCTCTATCTCTACGGTGAACTCGTTCTCTAAATTGATTTTGAACCAAATCGGCAAAGTAGATTGATTGTTCTAAGTATTGACTTTGCATCATGCTCAAAGCAATCATACTCTCAGGTGAACTTGGATCGAAACCATCGTATTTCTCTTCGTAATTTTCTTCTAAAAAGATTACTTGATTCTCGCGTTTTGCAACCTCTAAGTTCGATTCTGATTTGTGTAAACCGATGACATACGTTTCTGATCCAAACGCTCTAACATTTCCATTTGTGTTGCAATGAATGGAGACAAAAAGGTCTGCTTTCGCATCATTTGCAATTTTTGTTCGCTCTCTCAATTCTAAAAATACATCCGTATCACGAGTCATTATTACCTCTACATTGTTGTAATATTTCTGGATATATTCACGAACTTTTAGAGCAACATCTAATGCAATATCTGATTCTGTTTTATTGTAACGACCTGTACCTAAAGCACCTGGATCTTTACCTCCGTGACCAGCATCAATAATTACACGTTTAACTTCAAAGCCTGTTTTTGTTTGCGGCAAGGTTATTGTCGGGTAGAGCAAAACCAGCGCTATTAACATTAGTTTGTTCATCGCTTGTATGATGTTTCTTTGAGAACTTGTCAAGGGAATTACTTTTGTAGCTTTGCGCGCCATTATTCAGGAATGTTAAACAAATGTAGCGATATACATACGGAGAGTTATTTCCGATTGTCACAAGTAATTCACGTGTTCTTGTTAATTCTCTTCGTTTTAACAGGAATCGTACCAAATGTTGGCGCCCAAACGGAAACCCCTTTGGCAAATGCTGAAAATGATTCTATTGCTGCAATCCCAGACTCTCTAGCAAAACCAGAAAAAGAACCGCCTTTATCGAGCATGGTAAATTACGATGCTCAAGACTCCATGATTATAGACATTGAAGCTCAAAAAGCCTATTTATTCGGTAGTGCAGTTGTTAAATACGAAGACATTGAACTTACCGCTGGTTACATTGAAATTGACTTCAAAAAGAATCTAGTATTTGCTGAGGGGGTTGAAGATTCAACTGGACAAATAGTTGAACAGCCTGTTTTCACTGAGTCTGGCAAAGAATATCAAGCCGGTTCCATGACTTACAACATGGAAAGTAAAAAAGGAAGAATTAAAGAAGCATTTACACAAGAAGGAGAAGGATATATTCACGGTGAGACCATTAAAAGACATTCTGAGGATGTATTCTTCATCAAAAATGGGAAATACACTACCTGTAATCTAGATCATCCGCATTACTACATTAAAGCAGGTAAACTCAAAATCATCAACAACAATAAGATTGTAACCGGTCCAGCCAATATGTGGATTAGTGATGTACCTACTCCATTGGCTGTTCCATTTGGATTTTTCCCGAATAAAAATGAACGTCAATCTGGTATTATTATCCCTGCATATGGTAGCTCTGCCGATAAAGGTTTTAACCTTAGAAACGGAGGATACTATTTTGGATTCAGTGATAATTTTGACGCAGCTTTAACAGGAGACATTTACACCAATTTAAGTTGGAGTACTTACTTGAGAAGTTCATACAAGAAGAGATACAAGCACAACGGAAACCTTGCTTTTGAATATACCAACAGTAAATCTGGAGATCCAGAAACGCCAGATTTTACTCAAACCACTTCTTTTTTCGTTAGATGGAAACATGCCCAAGATCCTAAAGCCAGACCTTACAGTTCTTTCAACGCAAGTGTGAATGCAGGTAATACCAACAACTTTAGGAACAACTTTAATACCTCCGCAACCGATTATTTATCTAACACCTTTAAATCGAACATTAGTTATACCAAACGATTTGCTAACTCACCGTTTACCTTAACAGCAAACGCCAGCCACTCTCAAAACAGTTTAGATTCTTCAATAACCGTAACTGCACCTCATTTAACAATGACTATGAGCAGAATCTATCCGTTCAAAAAAAACATCCCTACAGCTAACAGAGGGTTTGCCGCTTCATTGGCTAAGAACTTTGGTTTCTCATTAACTTCCAATTTCCAGAACACCGTAACCACAAATCAAGAAGACTTCTTCAATCCGAGTACGCTAAATAAAATGCGAAACGGATTTCAACATTCTATACCTTTCTCAAGTTCTGCTAAGATTGGTTTTATCAATGTTAGTCCTAGAATTACACTTAATGAAACTTGGTATTTTAGCTCAACAAGGGAGACTTATGATTCTGAAGCTGGAGAAGCGGTACTTTCGGATACTGTTGCTGGTTTTGAAAGGTATAGCCAAGTAACGGGTGGGGTTGAATTATCTACCAAGATATACGGGATGTATACCTTAAAAAAGACTCGTGTTAAGGCTGTTAGACATACATTTACACCAAACGTTTCATTTAACTACACTCCTGATAATAGTAGATATACTCCTGAGTTGTTTGGTACAGTTCAAATAGATTCAACAGGAGCAACGGAAGAGTATGGTTATTTAGATAATCAAATATGGGGGGGGCCAGGAAGCTACCGTCAAGCTATTGTTCGTTTCAATTTCCAGAATACTTTGGAAATGAAATATCAGCCAAAGTCAGACACAGCTGAAACATTAAAAAAAGCTACTTTACTAGACGCTTTCAACTTTTCTACACAGTACGACATCTTTAGAGATTCATTAAACTGGTCGCCTGTAAGTATTGATGCCAGAACCAACATTGGTAAGTTCTTATCCATTAGAGCCGGAGCAACATTAGATCCATACGCCATTAATGAAAATGGAAGAAGAATAAACACCGCTCAATATGAGATAGATGGTAATTTATTTAGGTTAACTCAGGTTACTTCTTCATTAACCTTGAATTTACAGAGTAAAGACAAAAAAGAAACTTCTGAAAAACGCGATGAGCAGCTTTCTGATGCTGATAAAAGTGAGTTAGAAAATGTCAGTGAAAACCCTGATGCTTACGTAGATTTTAGAATTCCGTGGAGTATAAACCTTACCTACTCTATCACATATAACAGAAACGGACTTGAGGAAGATGTGATCAACTCTCTAAATTTTAGTGGAGATGTTAATGTAACAGACAACTGGAAAGTTGGTTACCGATCTGGTTTAGATTTTGAAACTGGTCAACTTACCTACACTTCAATTGACATCTACAGAGACTTACATTGCTGGCAAATCAGATTTAATGCCATTCCGTTTGGTGTTAGACAACAGTACACATTTGATATACACGTTAAAGCATCTGTTTTACAAGACCTTAAACTACAACGTAAACGTAACTGGTTCGATTACCAATAAAACACTGTACTCACCTGTTTAGGTTATCGCATTTTATTGAATCTTTATGTTTTTAATATCCGTGTAACATTACTTCACATTTGGTTTATTTCGTTCACTGTTTTTAAACAATTTTGAACCATCAATCATTCATTACCTTAATATTGGTAAACAGCTAAGGCATGGAACACAATCATGAACATCACCACAATTCAGATCACGATCACTCACACGCTGGTATGCATGTTCATGGGCTTAGTAAAAACCTTTGGGTAGCATTTTTTCTCAATTTCTCATTCACGATCATTGAATTCATTGGTGGTTTTTACACCAACAGTATGGCTATTCTTTCTGATGCCATTCATGATTTAGGAGATACCGCTGCAATTGGTTCAGCTTTATTTTTAGAAAAGATGTCGTTAAAATCTAGCGACAATAGATATTCATACGGTTACAGACGACTTTCTCCACTATCAGCTTTCATTACAACATCAATTCTTATTTCTGGTTCTATCGTTATAATTGTTGAGGCAATACCTAGAATTCTAGAACCTCAAGAAGTTGAGAGCGAAGGAATGATTTACTTGGCTATTGTAGGAGTTATCGTAAATGGAATTGCTGTTTTAAAACTCAAAAACGACAGTCATGCGGTAAATGTAAGAGCTGTAATGTTGCACTTGCTTGAAGACGTTTTAGGTTGGATTGCTGTTTTACTTGGCGCATTAGCTATCCACTTTTTCGGTTGGTATTTTTTAGATGGTTATTTATCTCTTGCCATTGCAGGTTTCATCTTATTTAATGCCTTTAAAAACCTGAAAGATTTAAGTCGAATTTTTCTTCAAGGAGTTCCTCAGAGCTGTAATATCAAAGACATTGAAACTACACTTTTGAAAATTGATGGTGTTGAAGGCTGGCATGATTTACACCTGTGGACATTAGACGGTCAAAACCATGTGCTTACCGTTCATTTGATACTTGCCGAAATGGATGCGAAGCTTCAAAGTGCAGTTAAAGAAACAGCCAAACGCAAATTGCATGCATTGAATATTTCGCATGCAACCATTGAAATTGAAAGCAAATCACAACCCTGTAAATTAAAAGGGTAACACTTTAACTCATGCTAACTTTCATTTTCATACTATTGAAAAATGAATGGTCTTCCAGCAGATTTTATTGCATTAATGCAGCAACAATGGGCTAATCAAGCCGATTCGTTGTTTAAAGGATTAGAAAAAGATAGCACTCCCGTTTCTATTCGAGTGAATCCCAAAAAACTGAATGCTGCTGTTAATCTACCACAAATCCCGTGGACTAAAAACGGATATTATTTAGCTGAAAGACCTTCATTCATTCACGATCCCGCATGGCATGCAGGCGCTTACTATGTTCAGGAAGCTTCTTCCATGCTTTTAGAAAAAGCGCTTGAAAAGATAGACACCTCCACTCCTATCAAAGCGTTAGATTTATGTGGTGCACCTGGAGGAAAAACATCGCATTTAGCACAAATTCTGAACGATGAGAGCTTGATTGTAAGTAATGAGGTTATTCATTCCAGAGCTTCTATTTTAAAACAAAACGTCATTCAATGGGGATCACCAAATGTTTGGGTTACCAACAACGATCCGAAAGACTTTTCAGCATTAAATTCCTTTTTCGATTTAATTGTAATTGATGCTCCCTGCTCTGGAGAAGGCATGTTTAGAAAAGATGAAGCTGCCAGAAACGAATGGAGCTTAGACAATGTTAAACTTTGTGCATCAAGGCAAAAAAGAATCATCGATGATGTTTGGGATTCACTTAAACCGGGCGGACACATAGTTTATAGTACTTGCACTTTCAATCATTTTGAAAATGAAGAAAATCTAAAGTGGCTCAGTGAAACCAAAGACATTCAATGGCAAACTATTGAGCTCGATATAAGCTGGAATATTCACGCTTATGAAGAAAATGGAATATTTGGTTACCACTGTTTTCCTGGTAGTGTTGAAGGCGAAGGTTTCTTTATAGCTGTTGGTCAAAAGCTATCTGGTGAAGAAGTTCGAATTGAAAAGCCGTATCAATCTAAAAAAGCTAGAAAACCCCAAACGTTAGATGCCTCTCACTGGAGTGATTTGATCTACAATCCAGAAAATTATGTTGTAGAATCGTTAGCAGAAGGACAAGAAAAAGCCATACAAAAAGAATGGTTAAACGATTTAAAGCTGCTTTCTAAGCATCTAAAAGTCATCTACTCTGGAGTTTATTTAGGTGAAATGAAAAAGAAGAACTTGATTCCGAGTCATGATTTGGCTATGAGCACTATTCTAAATCAATCGAATACACACATTTTAGACCTCGATTTAGAAACTTCTCTTCAATATTTACGCAAGGATACTTTCTTTGAACCCAGCGAACATAAGGGAGTTCAACTTGTTCATTTTCAAAACCAATCTTTAGGCTGGGTTAAGCATTTAGGCAACCGAATCAACAGTCTTTTACCAAGCTATAAAAGAGTCATTAAACAACCTGATATTCATAACTTATGGACTTTGTTGAATGAGCTCAATTAAACTTTGCCGTAATTTGATTAGATATTCTACCAATATGAAAAAAGTCCTCTTTTTACTTTTCACAATTGCACTCACGTCATGCGGGCTAACCGTTAGCAATGATGAAGCTTCAGTTAAACAGAAAGAATTTTATAAGTCTTATGAAAACTGTGAGCCGTCAGCAAATAACTGCACATACGCTCAAGTTTCTTACCCTTATTTTGAAGGTGAAAATGCCGAATCGTTAAATGCTTTTGTTTACAGAAAATGCATTGAAGCATTGGGTATGTTTAACGAAACCAGCTACAATTCATTGGATGAGGCAGCTGATGCTTTTATTCAGGAGTACGCAGTATTTGTACAAGATTATCCTGAAAATGAGCAGAGCTGGACTTTAGAGTTTGAAGTCAAATCATTGAATGATAACCCTGACTTTGTTACACTTGAGCAAAATTTTGCTGGCTATACTGGTGGAGCGCATGGTAACTCTACCCTATTTTATACAACCTTTGAAAAAGAAACAGCTAAACAAGTAACTCTTGACGGATTCTTTAAAAGCGGATACGAAAACGAGTTATCTGAAATCATCACCAACCAATACAAATTAGATAACGGTTTAACCCCTGCAGATCAACTCACAAGTAAAACCGATCTTTTTGTAGATGAAATTGAGCCAACTGAGAATTTTCACATTCTACCAAATACTATCTCATTCATTTACAACGCATACGATATCGCTCCATACACCAACGGTCTAATCCAAATTGAAGTACCTACAAATGGATTAAAACATTTGATTAAAAATCAAGAACAGGTATAATATATTTTGATTATTTTTCTGACATAGAATCGCGCTATGAGAATTTTAATTGTTGATGATGATGATATCGCAAGATTGATCATTGGTCAGAACATTAAACTAACCCAAGAACTAAAGGCAACCGTTTTAGAAGCTGAAAATGGTGAAGTTGGCATTGAAAAAATTGCAGATGAAAAACCCGATGCCATCTTCTTAGACTTAAACATGCCTGTAATGAATGGATTTGAGGTTCTTGAAATTCTCAACTCTAAAGCCAATACTATTCCTGTATACGTTGTTACTTCATCTAATTTAGAAGACGATCAGGAAAAGTGTAATCAATACAAATTCATCAAAGGCTACTTTCAAAAGCCTTTTACACAAGTACATATACAACAATTTATAAACTCTATTAATTTGTAGTAATCAGGGAGTCTGCTTCACCTACAAATTCTTCAGCCTTAAGCTTATCGAGTTCTTTTTCTAGCGAGTAATTCTTCAATTGCAATCGGTGGCCTCTTTGGGCTTGCTTCAAAACCTCTTGGTTTAAAACTTCAATAACCTGGTTTTGTTGATACGAGAAGTACCCAAAAAAAAGAGTTACCAGTATTAAAAATACCAGTAACACATTTCTTTTGTCGTTTAACCAAATCATTTAGATTCAGCTTCATCTAAAGCTTTATACAAAGCTCCTAACTCTTGGTCTAATTGATCTCCTACAGATTTGTAATAAACCGAATTAGCCATTTCGCTGTTTGGAGTATTTACAGATGCAATTAAGCTATCGAATAACTGAATAGCGTCTTCAATTAGTTTATCTATAATTTTAGCTTGTTCAGGAGTTGCTGAACTCATTTTTTCATAGCAATCATCTATAAAAAGTGCTAAAGAATTATTGATTGATTTTTTTAAACTTCTAATACTAGCCATGTGTTCCTACATTTGCACCAAAGTTATAAAAACAGCAATTTCTGTGGACAATAAGTCATACCATCCTGATATTTACGGTGAAGCCCTTTGGGATTTCATTCAAGACCATGAACCTCAAGATATTATCGTGCATTGCGATGTAACCGAAGACGACATTTACCCAACTGAAGTCTTCTTTAGAAATGAATCTGCCTTCCCAGAAATTGAGCGTTACGCGATGAAATTGGCAAAAGGCAAGATTTTAGACGTTGGCGCTGGGTCTGGAATTCACTCGCAATATTTAACTGGATTGGGGTTGGATGTTCATCCAATCGACATCTCTCCGAAGGCCGTAAAAGTGATGAAAGACATGGGCTTAGAAAATGCTCGTGAACTTGATTTTTTTGCGATGAATCGTGAGAAATACGATACCATTATCATGCTGATGAATGGCTTTGGTATTATGGGAACGTTAGATCGTGTTCCTGAGTTTTTTACACAAGCCAAGAACTTGCTTTATCCGGGCGGGCAAATTCTTTGCGATTCATCAGATTTGATTTATTTATACGAACAAGAAGATGGTTCTATCCTACTCGATTTGTCAAAAGGATATTACGGTGAGGTTGAATATCAGATGGAATATAAAAACACCTTGGGTGAGCCTTTTAAATGGCTTTTCATTGATTTTGAAACGTTA
>MDTF01010983.1_pt1 | contig 12255 bp, 11 predicted proteins | sample 811191 | NCBI WGS metagenome assembly MDTF01 (sample SAMN05326649, study PRJNA326480) | marine metagenome | isolation source: seawater | place: Southern Ocean | collected 2011
ATTTTAAAAAATTATGTAGTGCCTTTTCCAGTGCAATATAAAACACATCTTTATTGTCTAAATTTTTTCTGGCTTCAAATAAATATTTTTTTGCAAGTTTATTAGCTCTTCTTGATCTAGATTCTTTTAGTTTAGAATTTGTAATATTCTTTGAACTAAAAAATACTATCAACAATAAAATTAGTGCTAAAGGAAATACTAATATTGAATAAAAGCTTAAAGAATAAATGAAGGGTTTTGAACTGATTTTAAACAAATTAGAATCTGTTTTAATAAACTTAAATTGATTCATTGAAGGCAATATATTATTTGCCTTTTCCGTATTCAAGCTTTCAATATTACTTTCTTCTAAAGACAATGGTCCTTTTAATACATTAATTATTTTTTCATCAGAGTAAATTGTCTCATAATTATTTGATCGAGGATTAAAAAAAGTGAATTCTACTGAATTTAAAGGGTACTTTCCTTGAAATTGAGGAACCAAAGTATAAGTATTAGAAATAAAACCTTTCATTCCTTTTAAATTAGTTAATACCTTTTCATTGTATTCTGGATCGTACTTCTCAAGGGAACTTGGAACCTGAAATAAAGGTGGTGAAAACAGCTTTAGATTTCCGTTTCCTGAAATTTTAACAGTTGCCTGTAAAGATTCAGAAGCATTTAATTCTGTTTTACTAGTATTTAATTTAATGTCAAATTTTCCAACTGCTCCGCTAAAACTTTCAGGAGCATTCAATGGTAATACTTTGACATTAATTGATCTTTTTCCTGCTGTTACTTTTTTTGAAACTTGATTATAAATACGATTTCCAAAAAAATCTCTTCTATTTGTAGGGACATCGACAGAAACATCTAATGAAAGTGGAAGAATATCAAGTTTTCCAGATTTTTGTGGATATAAAACTATTTTTTTCCAAGTAACAAAATTATAACTGTCGCCCTTGAAAGATCCTCTTTCAATTTGTAATCTTGGTATTTTTATACTTTGAGACCAAAAGTTTTCATATTCAGGCGTTTCAATCTCTCCTACATTAGTGACATTAATTTGAGGAGAGTAGTATAATTTATAAACAATAGAAATTCCTTCGTTTAAATATGGGTTCGCATTTGAGACTTCAGCAACTAAATGAAGATTTTCATTAACAACATAGTTAGGATCATTTGGATCTTTACTTATTGAAACAGATTCACTAACACTAATTTTTACAGCAAGAGTTTTATAAATATTTTTATCTATCTCTATGGTAGCCTGTCCTATTGAAAGTATACCTTTCTTGATTGGACTTAAAAAATATGAGTAATTTTTAGAGAAGGTTCTCTTTCCGTTTACCCACATGTTACTTACAGATTGATTTGGTCCTCCAACAACTTTAAAGCCGGAAAAATCTGGTGGAGTAAAATTATCCCCATCTTTATTCATTTTGAAATCTACTCTCAAATTTTCATTAATTCCTAAAGATTTTTTACTCAAAATAGCCTCAAAGTTAACCGAATCCTCCTGAGCTTTTAGATTACTAATTACAGCAACGGCAAAGAATAAAAATATGTAAAATCTAAGTTTCATTTTTTAATTACCAATCTTTTTTGTTTTTAACAGGACTTCCTTTAATTTTCTTTTTGTTAATCTTCTGTTGAACTTTTTTTTCCTGATTATCCATTGCTTTTAATAGATTTTTAAGTTGCTCAGGGGATATTTTGTTGGGTTGCGGCTTCTCTTTTTTCTTGTCTTTTTTGTCTTCCTTTTTCTTATCTTTTTTATCGTCCTTTTTGTCGTCCTTTTTCTTATCTTTTTTATCGTCCTTTTTGTCGTCCTTTTTCTTATCTTTTTTGTCGTCCTTTTTATTGTCTTTTTGTTGATTTTTCAGTAATTCTTTGGCTAACACATAATTATATCTAGTTTCATCATCAGAAGGGTTATTAAGCAATGCGTTTTTAAATGAATTAACAGCATTTTGGTAATCCTCGTTCTGCATGTATATATTACCTAAGTTATGAAAAGACTTGTGAAGAGTTTCTTTACTTTTTGCTTTTTTAATTGAGGATTTATATTGGTTTATTGCCTCCTGTTTCAATTCATTTCTGTAAAATGAATTTGCTAAATTATAGGATGCTTTTATATTTAAAGAGTCCATAGAAATTGATTTTCTGTAGAGCAATTCTGCCTCAATTAAATTCTTTTCTGCAAATTCAATATTACCATCTAAGTTAAAATTATTAGAATCCTTGTTAATCGTAGTTTCTTGAGAACTTACTTTAATAAAAAATAACATTAAAATTAATACGATTCTATTCATTAAATAAATTTAACTTTTTTACCCAATATGTTTTCTTTTCAAAAACAATTAATTCCAAAATTAAAAAAAGAATTGCAAATCCAATAAACCATTGAAATTGATCTTTATATGCAACAAATTGTTTTGATTCAAATTCTTTTTTATCCATTTCTTTTAATCTTTCGACAATTGCTTGAACGACTGACTCTGTGTTTCCTCCGTCAATATAAATTCCGCTAGTAGAATTCGCTATATTTTTTAATAATTCTACGTTTAACTTTGTGATAACTACATCTCCATTTTGATCTTTTTTATAAGACTTAACAATATTATTTTCTTTTATAGGAATAGGCGATCCTTTAGTTGAACCTAATCCGATAGTAATAATTGTAATCCCGGAGTTTTTAGCGATTTCGGTAATATTTTGATTTTGAATTTCATGATCTTCACCATCAGAAAGAATACACAAAACTCTGTTTGTTTGGTTCTCATCATCATAAAACTCTTTAGCTAAGTTTATTGATTCCAAAATAGCTGTTCCCTGAGAGGATAACATTTCTGTTGTTAAACTTTGTAAAAAAGTTTTAGCTGTTGAATAATCATCGGTTATTGGAAGTATAGGTAACGCTGAAGCAGCGTACGCAATTAAACCAACTCTGTCGTTGTTTAGCCTATTAATGACTTCTGAAACTATTCTTTTAGCTTTTTCTAAACGATTCGGAGCTATATCTTCCGCTAACATACTTTTTGAAACATCAACAGCAAAGACTAAATCAACGCCCTCTCTTTTAACAGTTTTAAGCTCTGTTCCAATTTTTGGATTTACTAGGGCCAGAGTTGAAAATAAAATGAAAAGAATTAAAAAAAATAATTTTATTTTCGGTTTAAAAGTAGAAATATCAGGACTCAATACCTTTAATAAATCTGCGGAGATATATTTATTTTGTATTCTGTTTCTCCAGCTTTTTAAAAATAAAAATCCTATAATAAGGACTGGTATTATTAATAATAAATAAAAATAAAATGTTTCTTCTAACTGGTACATTTAAATAAAACTTTTAAATAATGTTGTTTTCAAAATCCACTCCAATAGTATTAAAGAAATAGATAATAATAAAAATAATCTATACATCTCCTGTGCATTTGAATATTTAAATTCTTCTACATCTGTTTTTTCAAGCTTATTAATTTCTTGATATATTTCTTTAAGTTTCTTGTTATCTGTAGCTCTAAAATATAATCCTCCTGTTTTAGTAGCTATTGATTCTAAAAGCTTTTCATCAATTTCAACTTTTGTCAGACCATATCTAAACGAGCCGTCTGGTTTTAAAGCAATTGGAGCTAGAGCATTACCGTTACTTCCTAGTCCAATGGTATATGTTTTTATTCCAAATGAAAGTGCTAAATCTGCAGAAGTATTGGGATCGATAAATCCAGAATTATTTACTCCGTCAGTCAGTAAAATTACCACTTTACTTTTAGCTTTACTGTTTTTAAGCCTATTAACTGATGTTGCTAAGCCCATTCCAATCGCAGTACCATCTTCTATAATTCCGTCAAAAATAATTTCGTCTAAAGACTTAACAATAATTGATTTGTCAGAAGTAACGGGTGTCTTCGTATAACTTTCTCCTGCATAAACCACAAGACCAATTCTGTCATTAACTCTGTCATTAATAAATTCTTTAGCCACTTCTTTTAAAGCCTCTAATCTGTTCGGTTTCAAATCTTGGGCTAGCATACTTGATGAAACGTCTACGGCTATTACTATATCTATTCCTCTGCTTTTTTTAGTTTGTGTAGATACATCAATTATTTGTGGTCTAGCTAAAGCTATTATAATAAAAACTAAAGCCAAATATCTTAATAAATCTAAAAAGGGATAAAAAGTTATTTTAAAAGATGTTTTATTGAATGAATTTAGAGAGGACATTTTAAACTTAGAGTTTTTTAAATGTTTAATCTTATAATTAATAATCATAAAGACTAATACAGCTACGATAAGCCATAAAAATTCAGGATTAGAAAACGTAATATTATTAAACATTTTATTTCTTATTAAAGTCTATTGAATTTTCAATTCTATTTCTAATTTTTTTTGCATATTTATTATCCCTATCAATAATAATATTTAAAGTTTGATTCCCTTCATTTTCAAAAAAGGATAAGCTAGAATATTCTTTTTTAATTGACATCTTTTCTTTATTTACATAATCGAATGAGCCGTAATATCTAGTAGAAGTTATCCCGTTATCAAGGATAAACTCCTCAAGTTGGATTAAAATATTTAACGCTCCCTTTATTTTTAATTCTTCTAAAAGAATGGCTTGAATATCGTCTTCTTTATTAATTGGTTTTGTATTAATTATTATAGTGAACGGTTCTTCTAAACTCTGAAAACTAAATAGTTGACCTACTTTAGAATCGTTCCTTTTTAACACATCTGGAGCATTAATAATAATAGGGAATGCTCCATAACTACTTTCATACCAATCTTCTTTATCTAAAAGTTCTTTAGTAGAGTTTCCTAAAAGATTATCTTTTACATCTTGCCATCCAAATATTGCAATGGATGCTATTAAAGAAATAGTGATTAGTCCGCTAAATATTTTTATTAAATTAATAATCGTCTTTCTTTTCTTTTCTTTTTTTATTTTTTTTAAATATTCTTCATTTTTCAAAAGCTCTTCTTGAGTTGGCTCTGGGATAGCTTCTTTTGTATCGACAAGAACTGTTTCTAAAAGCTGTTTGTCAAAAATTGCTGTTTTAGAGCCCGGATTTGATTTAGCAAATTTCACTAAATCAGCAGTAGATAAGACAGATTTGAAATTTTTTAAGGTTTCTTTGGAAATATCTAATTGGCCTGCATTCTTAAGTAATTCTAGTTTTGCGATTAATTCATTAGTCGTGCTTTCCAATGCATCTACTTTTACTTCTTCTTCAAAATAGCCTTTTACAATTTCCGTAAGTTTAGAATAATATAGTTTATAGTCTAATTGATTTTCCGTTTCGTTTAATTCTAAAAGTTTTAAGGCTTCAATTGCTTTTTCTAAAGGAGGTGTAATTTTTTCTTTAGATGAATTAAAGTATTTTGACTCTTTAAGTAATTTTACAAACAATATTATAATTGAGATTGAACAAAGAGCTAAAAAATATTTTTTCCACCAGCCATCATTGTTTTTTTCAACTTGAATTATATTTTTTATATCAAAAAATTTCTTACTAACTGTATCGACTTTAACACTAGAAACATTAATTAAAATAGAATCTTGAGAATTGATTATTTGATCAATAATTTTGATTGGAGGAATTAAAGAAAATGACCCAGACTCAAAACTTGTTAAAGAATATTTTTTTACAAATTTAATTTTGTTTTCTTCGAACAAAGTGTCTATTTTAAAATCTTGTATTACATTAATGGGTGGATTAAATTTTAATAATTTAAATTCAAAATCGTTCAAGGAATCAGCTAAAAAAGAAAATTCATATTTGATTTCTTCACCTACTTTAATAGACAATGTATCTACTTTAGATTTTAACTTTATTGGAGTTTGAGACGTAAGTCCAAAGCTTAAACTAAGAAAAAAAACCGATATTATAATTTTCTTATTAACCACGTTTTTTGAAATAATTTAAAAGTTTTTTAATATAGCTTTCATCTGTTCTACACAGAATGGTTCCTGCACCATTTCTAGTAAATAAATCATTAAAGTTCTTAAATTTTAATGCTCTTTCTTTTTTATAGTTATTTCTTACAGATTTTGATGAGGTATCAATTAATTGGACTACTTCAGTTTCCTGATCAAACATTTGAACTAGTCCTAAATTCGGAATAAACTCTTCTAGCTTATCAAATATTTTAATTCCTGTTAAATCATGTTTTTTTGATGTAATTTTTAATGTTTTCTCGTAATCAGAAGAAATAAAATCTGATAAAATAAATGCAATAGATTTTTTTTTCAAAACACTAATTAAAAACTCTAAAGCAACACTAATATTTGTTTTTTTACTTTTTGGTTTAAACTCGATTAATTCCCTTATAATCCTTAATACATGTGTTTTCCCTTTACTTGGCGGTATATATAACTCAATTTGATCGCTAAATAAAATTAATCCTACTTTGTCGTTATTTTGAAGTGCTGAAAATGCTAAAGTTGCTGAAATTTCAGTTATAATATTCTTTTTTAATACATTGTCCGTTCCAAATAAAGCTGAACTGCTTACATCTACAATCAACATTAGTGTAAGCTCTCTTTCTTCTTCAAAGACTTTTACAAAAGGTTCGTTATATCTTGCCGTAACATTCCAATCAATTGCCCTGACATCGTCTCCAAATTGATAGTTTCTAACTTCGCTAAAAGTCATTCCCCTACCTTTAAATGCACTGTGATACTCTCCACCAAAAATATTATTACTTAATCTTCTGGTTTTGATTTCAATTTTTCTAACTTTTTTTAATAGATCTTTAGTTTCCAAAATATTGAAAATGATTAATTAGATGTCTTTAATTTTATTCTAAGGAACTTCTACTTGGTTGACTATTTTATTAATTATCTCTTCAGAAGAAATGTTTTCTGCTTCTGCTTCGTATGTAAGTCCTATCCTGTGTCTTAAAACATCATGAATTACTGCTCTAACATCCTCTGGGACTACATACCCCCTTCTTTTTATAAAAGCATAACATCTTGATGCGTTAGCAAGGTTAATACTTCCCCTAGGAGATGCTCCGAAGTTTATTAGAGGTTTTAAATCTTCTAAACCATATTTTTCAGGATATCTGGTTGCAAAAACTAAATCTAAAATATATTTTTCAATTTTTTCGTCCATATAAACTTTTCTAACAGATTCCTGAGCTTTTATGATTTGTTTAACTGTAATAACAGGTTTAATTTCCCCAAAACTATTATTAATGTTAGCTCTTACTATTAATTGTTCATCTTCTATTTTTGGATAGTCAATTATAGTTTTTAACATAAATCTATCGACCTGAGCTTCAGGAAGTGGATAAGTTCCTTCTTGTTCTACAGGATTTTGTGTAGCCATTACTAAAAAGGGTGGCGTTAATTTAAATGTTGTATCTCCTATAGTAACCTGTCTTTCTTGCATAGATTCTAATAAGGCTGATTGCACTTTTGCTGGAGCTCTATTAATTTCATCCGCAAGAACAAAGTTGGCAAAAATTGGCCCTTTTTTTATTGAAAAATCATTTTCTTTCATATTATAAATCATAGTTCCCACAACATCTGCTGGCAATAAATCTGGCGTAAATTGAATTCTACTGAAACTTCCTTTAACGGCTTTACTTAAAGAATTAATAGCCAATGTTTTTGCAAGACCCGGGACTCCTTCTAAAAGGATATGACCTTGGCCCAAAAGACCTATTAATAATCTCTCCATCATATGCTTTTGTCCAATAATAACTTTATTGACCTCCAACAACAGTATGTCAATAAAAGCACTTTCCTTTTCAATTAATTCATTAATTTCTTTAATATCAATTTCTTTATTCATTTTTATTTATTTAATATAAACTTACTCATAAAACTAAGGGGGTGCAATTTGAATAAAAAAAATGATTCAAATTGTTAATAATTGGTTAAATATTAGATTTTACTCTGTTAAAAGAGTTTATTGTTTAATCAACATCTCTTCAATTTCTTTTGGGACAAGATCAGATATTGAGATTTCTTCTAAAATATTTTTTCTAATAAGAGTAGAAGAGACCTCCATAATAGGAGCATTATATAAATTTACATTTGGATGATTTATTAGATGGCTTTTTTCTTTTAGTTGACTTTTCCTAGGGTAAACGCAAATTTCATGTTCCAAAATTAGTTCGTAATTACTCCACAAATGGAGGGTATTTAGATTGTCTTCGCCTAAAATAATTTTAAAAGTAGTATTAGGATGTTCTTTATTTAAATGTATCAAAGTGTCCGATGTATTATATGGCGGAGCAAGATTAAATTCTAAATCTGAACAAATTATCTTGCTGTTTTTTTTGCAGTAATTATTAATAATTTTAAATCTTGTATAATAATTTGTCAATTTATTAGCTTGTTTGAAAGGGCTTATAGGTGTAATTACAAGCCAGATTTGATCTAATTCAAGTTCTTTTAAAAAATATTTAGCTATTGCTATATGACCATTATGTAATGGATCAAATGTTCCAAAAAATAATCCTATATTTTTATTCATTTACAAAGAAATTTTTGAACGGCATCAAAAGATTCCTTTTTGGCTAAGTCAAGATTATTGTTAATAATACTAAGGTCAAACTCAGGTTCTTTTTCTATTTCTATTTGAGCTTTTTGAATTCTTGTTTCAATTGACTTTTCAGAATCTTTATCTCTAGATACTAATCGTTTTTTAAGCTCAAAAATACTTGGTGGTTTAACAAAAACTGAAAGTGCATTATTTTTAAAATATTTTTTTAATCTGATTCCTCCAATTACATCAATATCAAAAATCACATTTTGGGTTTCTAGCTGTTTAAGTACCTCATTTTCTAGACTCCCATAAAAAACATCATCATAAACTTCTTCAAATTCAAGTAAATCTTCATTATCAACTAATTTATTAAACTCTAATTTTGATTTAAAAAAATAATCTTTCCCCTCCACTTCACCCTCTCTTTTTTGTCTTGTTGTAGCAGAAATTGAAAAAGATAAATTCAATTCTTTTTGGTTTAACAAGTGTCTAACTAGAGTGGTTTTACCACTTCCAGATGGAGCAGAAAAAATAATACATTTTCCTTTAAACATTATAAAACATTAAGAAGTTGTTCTTTTATCTTTTCTAACTCATTTTTCATTTCAACCACAGCCTGCTGCATTTGCAAGTTATTAGATTTTGATCCAATAGTATTGATTTCTCTCCCTATTTCTTGACTTATAAATATTAGTTTTTTTCCCTTTTCAATTTGACTTTCGTTCAGTGTCGTTTTAAAATAAATCAAATGATTTTTTAATCTAACTATCTCTTCATTAATGTCAAATTTTTCTAAATAATAAATCAATTCTTGTTCAAATCTATTTTGATCTATCTCTACTTTAATGTTTTCTAAACTTTGTTTTAATCTCTTTTTTATTGAGTTCATTCTCTCTGGAATCAGCTCTTCTATTTGTATCTGTTTATTTTGGATTACGTCCAAATTACTCAAAAGATCTTTTTCCATAGAAATTCCTTCTTGAACTCTAAAATTAATTAATTCTTTAATTGCCTTTTTAATTAATTCTTTAATATTTTCTAGTAATTTCTGATCAAGATCACTTCGACTAGTTTCAATAGAGTTTGGAAGTGTAATTGCAATTTTAAGGAACTCAGCCCCATCAATTAAAGTCCCGGGTGTGATTTTTTTTAAATCTTTGATATAGGATTTTATAATATCGTGATTTAAATTTGAAGTAAAGCTAGTGTCTGAAATTTTAAAATTAATTTTAAAATCAATTTTTCCTCTTTTCAAACTAGTTGTCAAAATTGATCTAATGTCGGTCTCAATGTTTTTAAACATTGGATTCAGGCTATAATTAAGATCTAGATTTTTGCTGTTTAAAGACTTAATATCTATTGATATTTTCCCAAATTCAGAATTTATAGATGCATTTCCAAAACCAGTCATTGATTGTAACATGTCAGCAAATTTACAAAAAAGTGAGGCTTAGTCTAATTTCCTTAACCATATATTTCTAAAACTTAGCGGAATGCAACAATGATCTTGTAACATTATAGGTGCATTACCATGAGTCGAGTATTTTGGTTGTCCTACATTTGTCGTAGTGCCTTTGATTTCAACATGATTTTGAATTAAAACTCCATTATGAAAAACTGTAAAGTAACCAGGTTTGTCTAGTTTTTTGTTTTTGAATACAGGAGCAGTAAAAATGATATCATATGATTGCCAATCGCCGGGTTTTTTACTTACATTTTTTAATGGTATGTGTTGTTTATAAACAGATCCTGCCTGACCATTAACGTAAGTAGGGTTATTGTAACTGTCTAAAATTTGTATCTCGTAGTTTTTTTGAAAAAAAACTCCACTATTCGATCTGCTTTGATTATTGTGTTTGTCCAGTCCATCAGTCCCTGCTTTCCATTCAATGTGTAATTGAACTGAACCAAATGATTCTTTTGTTTGAATAGAACCCTTGCCGTTAACGACCGTCATTGAGCCATCATTATTGATTTTCCATTGTGGTGCTTTATTTCCCCATGTGACCCAATTTGAAAAATCTATTCCATCAAATAAAATAATCGCGTCACTTGGCGGCAAATTATCATCATAAGTATAAACCTTTTCAGGTGTAGGCTCCCACACTTCAGTATCCTTACTTTGAGATAAAACAATAAAATAATTTAGAAAAAAAACTAGTATAAAAATATTTCTCATGATAATAAAGATAAAAAATAATATGATATTCTATAATAATATTAAGTCAAGGGAAAACCAGTAATAATTAAGTAGATTTTTAATTTTTTTTTTGAATCAATGAGTCGTAAATTTGAAAAAAAAAATCATGAAAAATACTCTAACACTATGTTTGACCCTTCTATTATTAGTAGGTTGTGGAAATGAACCAAAAAAAGAGAAGTTTACATTTAAAAGAACTAAAACAGAAATAAAACCAGTAGTAAATTCTGCCATATTAGTTTTGAACTCAAACGATCTAATGATGTTTGATAAAAACTTATTGAAAGGTCAAGTTGGTAAAGAAATTAGCCTCACACTTAACCATACTGGAAAAATAGCTAAGGAATATATGGGTCATAATTTTGTATTGTTAAAAAAGGATGTTGATGTTGATGATTTTGCTCAAAGAGCTGTATCCGCAAGAGACAATCAATATATTCCTGAGGGTGATGAAACAATAGCTTATACAAATATGCTAGGTGGTGGTGAGTCTGACAGTATAACTTTTACAGTTGATGAGCCTGGAAGTTATATCTATATATGTACATTTCCAGGTCACTACCAAATTATGAAAGGTAAATTTATTATTGAATAAATGAAATTTAATACAAAAACTATTCACGGAGGTCAAATTGAAGAAAAAGGGTATGGTGCTGTAATGCCTCCCATATATCAAACATCAACATATTCTCAAAAAACTCCAGGAGATCATAAAGGTTACGAATACAGTAGAACACATAATCCGACAAGAAGTGCTTTAGAAAACTCTCTTGCAAGTATTGAAGCAGGACGTTTTGGTTTAGCATTTGGATCTGGTTTAGCTGCAATTGATGCCGTACTTAAGTTATTAAATCCTGGTGACCAAGTTATCTCTACAAACGACTTATATGGAGGTTCTTACAGACTCTTTACTAAGATTTTTGAAAAGTATGGGCTTGTTTTTCATTTTACTGGAATGGATGATTTGTCTAAAATAGAAAGTTTAGTGAACAAAAACACTAAAATGATTTGGGTTGAAACACCAACTAATCCAATGATGAATATAATAGATATTAAAGGTTTAAGTGAAATTTCTAAAAAGTTTAATCTTCTTTTAGCTGTTGACAATACCTTTGCTACTCCATATTTACAGCAACCCCTTCTATTAGGTGCTGATATAGTTATGCACTCTGCTACAAAATATTTAGCAGGTCATAGTGACGTTGTTCTAGGAGCTCTCATTGTAAATGACAAAGAACTTTCTGAGCAGTTGTATTTTATTCAAAATGCAAGTGGAGCAATCTGTGGACCTATGGACAGTTTTTTAACATTAAGAGGAATAAAAACTTTACATGTTAGAATGCAAAGGCATTGTGAAAATGCGGAAAAAATCGCTAATTATTTAACTAATCACTCAGAAATAGAGTCCGTTTATTGGCCTGGATTTCAATCTCATCCAAATCATGATATTGCAAGAGATCAAATGGGCAACTATGGTGCAATGATTTCCTTTACAACAAAGGGAAATAATTTAAAAAAAGCTTTAAAAATTGTTGAATCTTTAAAGATTTTCACATTAGCCGAATCGTTAGG
>MDTF01009202.1_pt1 | contig 12253 bp, 13 predicted proteins | sample 811191 | NCBI WGS metagenome assembly MDTF01 (sample SAMN05326649, study PRJNA326480) | marine metagenome | isolation source: seawater | place: Southern Ocean | collected 2011
ACCAAAAAAGAAAGTGCAAGATGTTGTAAAAGATCTTAATATATCTGACTTAAAGATTAATGATTTCTATAGAATTAAAATAGGTGAATAGATGTTCAACGATAAAACATATAGCCAGAAAATGGATAAGACCATTGAGGTTTTTTCAAAAGAATTAACATCATTAAGAACTGGCAGAGCAAATTCAGCAATGCTTGATCTAGTTAAAGTTGACGTTTACGGACAAGCGATGCCACTAAATCAAGTTTCTAGTATAACAACTCCTGATGCACGAACAATCAACATCCAAGTTTGGGATCTTAATAATGTCACTTTAGTTGATTCAGCTATTAAAAAATCTGAGCTTGGTTTAAATCCACAAATAGATGGCCAATTAATTAGATTGCCGGTTCCAGATTTAAATGAAGAGAGAAGAACAGAGATTAAAAAATTAATTAAATCGATGGGTGAAAAGTGTAAAATTTCAATCAGAAATATTAGAAGAGAAGCTAATGATGATTTAAAAAATTTAGTTAAAGATAAAGAAATCAGTGAAGACGATGAAAAAAAAAATGAAAAAATAGTTCAGACATTTACTGATGAACACATTAGGACTATAGATCAAAAGGTAGAAGCTAAAGAAAAAGAAATAATGACCATATGAACCCAATTCAACATGTTGCCATTATTATGGATGGAAACGGAAGATGGGGCCTTAAGCATAAAAATTCAAGAAATTCTGGACACAAAGAAGGATTAAATACAATAGAAGAAATAATTGAGGAAACAATCAAACAAAAAATTAATTATTTAACACTATATGCTTTTTCTACTGAAAATTGGAAGAGGCCTGATAAAGAAATATCTTTCTTATTTAGATTATTGGAAAATTTTTTAATTAAAAAAATTAAAAATTTATTAAAAAATAAAATTAAACTTAAAATCATAGGTAACAAAAAAAAGTTTTCAAACAAAATGAGAAAATTGCTAATTGTATCAGAGAAGAAAACGTCAAAATGCAATGGCTTACAAATTAACCTTGCATTGAACTATGGGTCAAAAGAAGAAATTTTAAATGCAGCAAAATTGATAAGTAAAAATAAAAAAAATTTTACTGAAAAAAATTTTGAAAAAAACTTTTATACTCATAACATGCCTAATCCTGATTTATTAATCAGAACGGGTAACACGAAAAGATTAAGCAATTTTTTACTTTGGCAATTAGCATACACGGAAATTTTTTTTGTGAAAAAACTCTGGCCAGAATTTAAAAAAAAAGATTATATAGAAATATTAAACAGTTTTAGATTATTAAAGAGAAATTTTGGTGCAATATAATATGTCTAAAGAAATTACCAAAAGAATTGTTACATCTTTTTTTTTAATATTTCTTTTAATTCTAATGCATTTTTATGCATTTATTTTAATAATTTCTCTAATTATTATTGCAATAATAGCTTGGATTGAATTTTATGCAATTATATCAAAGATAATAAAACAGAAAAATAAAAAAGATATAATATTAAGATTTTTTTACAAAGCAATCTCATTGCTATATTTATTTGGTCTAATCTATTTTATTATAATTGCTAAATTAAGCAATCCAGAGCTAGAGCTAATTATTATTTATATAATTTTAATATCAATTCTGTCTGACATAGGTGGATTAATTGTCGGAAGAAAACTTAAAGGAAAAAAGCTTACCAAGATTAGCCCCAAAAAAACAATATCTGGTTCAATGGGGTCATTTATTTTTGCTTTATTTTTAGTTCCTTTTTTTGTAAAATATTTTTCAACTTATGAATACTTTGTTCTCATTTTAATAACTTTGTTTGTTTCGTTTGTTTCTCAAGGTGGTGATTTATTTATATCCTTTCTAAAACGTAAGGCAAAAATTAAAGATACAAGCGATTTGTTACCTGGTCATGGTGGGGTTCTTGACAGAATTGATGGTATCATTTTTGCTATACCTGCTGGTTTATTGTTATTTACGTTATTACAATCATGAAAAAAAAAATTGCAATTTTAGGTTCTACAGGATCAATTGGAAAATCACTTATTAATATTTTGAAGAGTGATAAAAAAAATATAGAAATTAAACTTATTTCTGCAAATATAAATATTAACGAATTGTTAAAGCAAACAAAAATTTTTAATGTTAAAAATATAATAGTTAATGATTATAAAAAATTCATACAACTTAAAAAAATATTACATAATAAAAAAATTAATATTTATAATAATTTTAATTCAATAGATAAAATTTTTTATAAAAATAAAATTGACTATTCTATGAATGCTATTTCTGGATTAAATGGATTAAATCCAACATTAAAAATAATAAAATATTCAAGAAATATCGCTATAGCTAATAAAGAATCAATTATATGTGGATGGTCTTTGATTAATAAAGAATTAATAAAGAATAAAACAAAATTTATTCCAATTGATTCTGAGCATTATTCAATTTACTCATTAATTGGCGGTTTAAAAAATCATAATGTTGAAGAAATTTATATAACAGCATCCGGTGGTCCTTTTAATAAACTTCCCTTAAATAAATTCAAATCTATAAAATTAAAAGCTGCTTTAAATCACCCAAACTGGAAAATGGGTAAAAAAATTACCATAGATTCAGCAACAATGATGAATAAAGTTTTTGAAATTATGGAAGCTAAGAAGATTTTCGAAGTTGATTACAGCAAGTTAAATATTTTAGTTCATAAAGAGTCATACGTTCATGCTATAGTTAAATTTAAGAATGGATTAACTAAAATGCTTATACATGATACTAATATGAAAATTCCTATTTTTAACTCGTTATATGAAAACGAAAATAAAGAAATCTTTAGCAAAAAATTAGATTTTACTGTTATTAATAATTTAAATTTTCAAAAAATTGATTTTAATAGGTTTCCGGTTGTCAAAATTCTCCAGGACCTCCCAGTTAAAAATACGCTTTTTGAAACAATAATTGTTACTGCAAATGATGATTTAGTTAAAATGTTTTTATGTGGTAAAATAAAGTTTACTGATATCTCTAGAATATTGCTCAAGGTTCTAAGAAATAAAGAATTTATTAAATATAAACGAATTATCCCTAAAAATATTAATGATATACTCAATATGAGTAATTATGTAAGTTTAAAAATTAACTCTTTAGATATATAAGTTCAATAATGTTTATCAAAATTTTAAAAATTAATATTTTTTTGTTTTTTTTATTTAGCTATTCTTTAGCTGAAATTGTTAACGATATTAATGTTGTAGGTAATAAAAGAATTTCAAAAGAAACTATAATAGTTCTGGGTAAAATTAAATTGGGAGTTGATTACAATGATAGCACACTAAACACAGTTTTTAAAAATCTTTACAAATCTGATTTTTTCAAAAAAATTACATTTAATATTAATAATTCAATACTTGAAATCAAAATTGATGAAAATCCCATAATTGAAGATTTAGAAATTATTGGTATTAAAAGTAAAAATTTAAAAGAATTGATAATTAACAAAATGATTTTACAGAATAGAAAATCATACATAGAGAGCTCACTTTCAACAGATTTAAATTTGATGAAAAGTATATTGAAATCAAATGGTTATTATTTTGCAGAAATTAAAACTCAATCTACATTAAATGAAGAGAGAAATTCTCTTAAATTGACTTTTGATGTTGATTTAGGAGATAGAGCAAAAATTGATGAGATCCAATTCTTTGGTGATAAAAAAATTAAAAATAGAAAACTAATGAATGTAATTACTTCAGAAGAGTCAAGACCTTGGAAGTTTATATCTCAAGCTGTTTATCTAAATAAAGAAAGAATTGATTTAGATAAAAGACTATTAGAAAATTTTTATAAGAACAAGGGTTACTATAACGTTATAATAAGTAATTCTTTTGTGGAATTTAAAAATAATAATTCATTTAAATTAATTTATAATATTGATTCAGGTGAGAAATTTATTTTTAACAAATTAAATATAATTCTTGCAGATGATTATGATGAAAAATATTTTTTAGATATCTCTGAAGCGTTAAAAGATCTTGAAAATAAAGTATATTCTTTAGAAAAGATTGAAAAAGTTTTAAGGGAGGTTGATAAAATTGCATTATCTAAACAATACATGTTTATTGATGCCACACTCTCAGAAACAATTGTAGATAGCAATAAATTAGATATAGATGTTTCATTAGTTGATACTGAAAAATTTTATGTTGAAAAAATCAATATTTTAGGAAATGAGTACACAATTGATGAGGTTATTAGAAATTCCTTTATAGTTGATGAAGGAGACCCTTATAATGAAATATTATTTAATAAATCATTAAATCATATCAGAGCCAAAAATATTTTTAGATCAGTTGAATCTAAAATTTTAGATGGTTCAGAACCAAACCTAAAGATTATTGAGGTTAACGTCACGGAAAAAGCCACTGGAGAAATTTCTTTAGGTGCGGGAGTCGGTACTTCAGGGGGATCTATTGGCGGTGGGATTAAAGAAAATAATTTTTTAGGTAAGGGCATCAAGCTTGATACAAATTTACAAATGACTAAAAACTCAGTCAAAGGTGGGTTTATATACGAAAAACCAAATTTTAATTATACTGATAACACCTTGTTTACAGCTCTTACGAGCACCAGTAAGGATAATTTAGTAGATTATGGATACAAGTCATCTGACGTAGCGTTTTCTCTAGGAACAAGTTTTGAACAATTTGAGAACTTATATTTCAGTCCAACAATATATACTTCATTCGAAAAATTAGAAACTTCTATTATAGCGTCACCAAGTTTAAAAAAGCAGGAAGGTGATTATTTTGATACAAATTTTAATTATGCTTTAAATTATAATGGTACAAATAAAAGATATCGTCCTGATGAAGGCTTTCGAAATATTTTCAGACAAGAACTTCCCATAATATCTAATAATTATGAAATTGTTAATTCTTTTGAGACAATAAGGTATCAAAAATTTTCAGATTTTGTTACAAAAATTAGTTTTTATGGCAAAGCCGTTAATACCCTTAGCGATGAGGATGTTAGAATTTCAAAAAGATTATTTATGCCTTCTAACAAACTAAGAGGTTTTGAAGCTGGAAAAGTTGGTCCAGTAGAGAATAATGATTATATTGGAGGTAATTATATTTCTTCTATTAACTTCAGCTCAACACTGCCTCAATTATTGCCATCATTTCAAAATACTGATTTAACTTTTTTCATTGATGCAGCGAATATTTGGGGAGTTGACTACGATTCAACTATTAAAGATGGAAGTAAGATTAGAAGCTCTACAGGCATAGGTATGGATGTTTTAACACCTATTGGACCGTTAAATTTTTCATTATCACAGCCAATCAGCAAAGCTTCTACAGATGTAACCGAAACATTTAGATTCAATTTAGGAACAACTTTCTAATAAAAATGAAAAAAACATTATGTTATTTTTTATTAATTTCTATTGTTTTTTTTTCCGATACTGCATTTGCAAAAGAGAATATTTATCATATTGATTTACAATTTATTTTTAAAAATTCATTAGCCGGTAAGTCAATTAAAAAACAATTAGACAACAAGGGTAAATCTTATTCAACAAGTTTTAAAAAAACTGAATTAAAATTAAAAGAAGAAGAGACTAAAATTATTGCTCAAAAAAACATTTTAGAAAAAAGTGATTTTGATAAGAAAGTTAAATTATTTAATCAAAAGGTTTCCGAGTATCAAAAGCAACGTAACATTACTTTAAAAGATTTCTCAAAATATAAAGCTAAAGCACAAAGTACTCTTCTTAATAAATTAATCCCAATTTTAGCTAACTATTCTGAAGAAAATTCAATATCCTATATAATACCAAAACAAAGTATAATTATTGGAAAAAGTGAATTAGATTTAACAAAAAAAATTATTGATATCTTTAATACAAAAGTTAAATCAATAAATTTGAAATAAAGTATTTATGAAAACATCTTTGAATAAAAAAGAAATAATTGACCTTCTGCCTCATAGAGAACCTATGCTTTTAATAGATGAGCTAATTAATATTAAAAAACTTTTTTCTGCAACAGCCATTGTTAAGGTCAGAAAAGATAGTTTTTTTGTCCAAGGACATTTTCCTGGAAACCCAGTTATGCCCGGTGTTTTAATTGTTGAAGCATTTGGTCAAGCTGCGGCTGCTCTTACAGCGTGTGGTATAGATAAAAAAGAATACGAAAATAAATTAGTTTTTTTAATGGGCATTGAAAAAGCTAGATTTAGGAACCCTGTTGTACCTGATTGCACTTTAGAGCTTAATATTGAAGCAACTAGATCGCACGGAAGAGTATGGAAATATAAAGGTGAAGCTTTTGTAGATGGAAAGAGAATGGCCGATGCTCAGTGGTCTGCAACAGTAGTGGATAGAAAATAATTAGTAATAATTCTTGATAAGTAATTTACAAAATTTTTGATAAAACTTTTTATCAATGAATCACTCTTTTTTTAAAAATTATGGTCCCTTTGAGATAAATAATCTTTTAAATTTATCCAAAATAAGTATTAAAGATAATTTTAAAAAAATTAATGTTTCAGATATAAAAGATTTATCAACAGCTAATAATACTGAGATTACATTTTTTCATTCAAAAAAATATGAACATCTTGCCTGCAAGACCGAAGCTTTATTTTGTATTACTACAGACAGTCTTTCTAAGATTTTACCAAATAAATGCAATAAAATTATTGTTGATAACGTCTTGATTAGTACAGCGATGATTACAAAAATATTTTATCCCAATTCAGTTACAGACGATTTTGATTGTGATGTTGAAGAAATAAATAAAACAATCCATAAAAAAAATGTAAAATTTGGTAAAAATGTTTTGATTGGAAAAAATGTTAAAATTGGGAAAAACTGTTTAATTGGTCATAATACTATTTTAGAAAGTAATATAATTATTGGTAATAATTGTTCAATAGGATCAAATGTAATAATTAGGAATACTATTATTAAAAATGGAGTAAATGTTTTAGATGGTTGTGTTATTGGTAAGAAAGGATTTGGTTTCTACCCTAAAAAAGAAAAAAACTTTAGATATCCTCATATTGGGACAGTTGTTATTAATGACAATGTAGAAATTGGTTGTTGTTCTACAATTGATAGAGGTTCTATGTCCAATACTGTAATTGGAAAAAATACATTTTTAGATAATCAAATTCATATAGCACATAATAATATAATTGGTGATAATTGTATTATTGCAGGACAAGTTGGTTTCGCAGGAAGTTCTACTTTGGGTAATAATGTAATGGTTGGTGGTCAAGCAGGTATTTCTGGACATTTAAAAATTGGAAATAATGTGCAAATTGCTGGTGGTAGTGGTGTAATAAAAAATATTCCTGACAACTCAAGAGTAATGGGTTATCCAGCAAAAAATTTGAAAGATTTCATTAAGAGCAATAGATAGATGATACACAAAACAGCAATTATTAATCAAAAGGCAAAAATTTCTTCAAATGTTGAAATTGGCCCTTACTCTGTTATTGGTCCAGATGTTGAAATAGATGATGATGTTATAATCCAATCACATGTTAATATTACAGGACACACTATAATAGGTAAAAAAAATAGATTCTATCCAATGTCCTCAATTGGTAGTGATCCTCAAGACTTAAAATATAATAGTGAAAAAACAAGCCTTATAATTGGAGATAACAATACTATAAGAGAACATGTAACCGTTAACACCGGCACAATCCAAGGAGGAGGGGTAACAAAAGTAGGTAATAATAATTTGATTATGATTGGTGCTCATATCGCACATGATTGCAAGGTTGGCAATAATATTGTTATGGCTAATAATTCTGCAATTGCTGGCCATGCAATAATAGAAGATTTTGTTATAATAGGTGCAAAATGTGGAATTCAACAATTTGTAAGAATTGGTAAAATGGCAATGATAGGTGGAATGACAGGAGTTTCAAGAGATGTAATACCTTATGGAGTATCAATAGGAAATAGAAATTTTTTAAATGGTATTAATATTGTTGGATTAAGAAGAGGTAAAATTCAAAATAAAGATATAATTGAACTTACTGAAGCTTATAAAGAAATTTTTAAAACAGAAAATTTAAATAAAAATTTAGATAATTTAAATGACAAATATAAAGATAACTATTTGGTTAAAGATGTATTGGAGTTTATTAATAAAGATAAAAAAAGACCAATTTGCACACCACAAAGTTATCTATAATGATAGGTTTATTTTTTGGTGATACAGAATTTCCAAAACAGGTACTAAAAAAAATTAAACATAATAAAATGAGATATTTGATTATGGATCTTTCTAAAAATAAAATTTTTAAAAAAGATCCTTATTGCCAATCAATCGGCATCGGACAATTTGGAAAAATTTTTAATTATCTTAAAAAAAAAAATTGCAAGCAAATTTTATTTGCTGGAAAAATTAACAAACCTAAGTTTTCTACTTTAAAATTAGATTTCAAAGGCATTTATTATTTACCAAAGATCTTAAAAGCAGCAAAGCTAGGTGATGCAGCTATTTTAAAGACAATAATTAACATATTAGCAATGGAAAAAATAAAAGTAATAAGCTCTATTAAGTACAATCCAGAACTTACTTTATCAAAAGGTTTGTTCACAAAAACAAAACCAAATAAAAATGACATAATCTCAATTAATAATGGTATTAAATCGTTAAAAAGAGTGGACCCAAATAATCATGTACAGGGATTGATAGTACAAAATTCTAATGTCATCGCTCACGAAACGATTAAAGGAACAAAAATAATGCTTGAATCAATAAAAAAATTTAAAGATTCTCAAGCCATACTCATTAAGTTCCCTAAAAAAAAACAAGATTTAAGAATAGATTTACCTACAATTGGATTTGACACACTGAAAGATTGTAAGAGAGCTGGAATTAAAGGTATTGTGTTAAAATCAAAACAACACATTTTTATGGACAAAAGTAAAAGCCTTATTTTTGCTAATAAGCATAAGATTTTTATAACAGTACAATGAAAAGAATATTTATAGTAACAGGTGAACCATCTGGCGATAAACTTGCTGCTACCGTAATATCAAAATTAAAAGAAAATTATCATAATATTGATTACTTATGTGTTGGTGGTACACACCTAAATAAGCTAGGTATATCGTCAATCTTTGACCTTAAAGAAATTACCTACATTGGTTTTACCAGTGTTTTGTTTAATATATTTAAAATTAAAAATTGTATTAATAAAACAGTTGATGAGATCATCAAGTTTAATCCAGATATATTGTTTACTGTTGATAGCCCTGACTTTACACTTAGAGTTGCTGAAAGAGTTAAAACTTTAAACAAAAAAATAAAAACAGTTCATTATGTGGCTCCACAGGTTTGGATTTGGCGAGAAGGTAGAGTTAAAAAGATTAAAAAGTTTATTGACCACATACTTCTATTATTCAATTTTGAGAAAAAATATTTTGATAAAGAAAACATAAAAAATACTTTTGTTGGACATCCTTTGCTTGAGGCAAACGGATACCCAAAGATTGATTTATCATCAATAATAGCTAATAATAAAAAAATTATTTCAATTTTTGCTGGTAGTAGAAACTCTGAAATAAATGTTCTTTTGCCAATATTATGTAACTTTATACGTATGATGAACAAAAAATTTGATAATTATACTTTTATCTTTCATGCAACAAATCAAAACAAAAATCTAATTATTGAATTTTTAAAAAATTATAATTTAAAAAATTCACAAGTTATTTCAGATGAAAGTATTAAATCAAAAATACTATCAAATTCAATTTTTGCTGTATCAAAATCAGGCACCGTATCATTAGAAATTAGCAATTTAGAAATACCCTCTATTATAATTTATAAGGTAAATATAATTAATTATTTAATTATGAAACTTTTAATTAAAGTAAAATATGTGAATATTATAAACATAATTAATGATAAAGAAATCATACCTGAATTATTACAAAGAGAATGTAATGCAAAAGAAATCTTGAAATCTGTAATATATCTCTTAAATAATCCAGAACTTATGAAAAAACAAATTGATAGTTGCAGGAAAACCTTAAATGATATTAGATCAAAAACATCATCTAGTGGTGAGGCGTCATCAGTTTTAGCAAAGTACCTTATTTTTTAAACGTTTAAGAACCTCTTCTTTACCTAGCGATATTATTATATCATAAATGCCAGGACCAAATTTTGAACCAGTTAATGCTACTCTTAAGGGTTGACCAACTCCTTTAAAGTTTGTTTTATGCACTTTAATTAGATCATTTACAATTGTCTCTAAACTTTCCTTGTTAAGTTTTGTTAATTCTTTAATTTTATTTGCAAATTCTGATAATATTCTTTTTGCATTATCATCTACAAGTTTCAAATCATCATTATTAAAATTAACTTCATTAAAAATAATATATTTAGAATTGTTATATATATCCTCTAATGTTTTAGCTTTATTTTTAAGAAATATTAAGGATGATTTAATTTTTTCTTCCTTATCAGTCTTTATTTTTTCTTTAAATAATTCACAGTATTTAAAAAGGCGTTCATATAGTTCTTTTTCATTAATAGTTTTAATATAATGCTCATTCATTGATAAAATTCGGCTCATATCCAGTTTAGATGGTGATTTTCCAATGCCCTCTAAATTGAAATGTTCAATACTTTCTTCTAGGCTAAATATCTCCTTATCTTTGTGAGACCATCCAAGCCTTAATAAATAGTTTCTTAGTGCGTCTGGCATTATTCCAATTTTGGAGTAATCATCTAAGGTTGATGCATTATCTCTTTTAGATAATTTCTTCCCTTCCAACGTATGAATTAATGGTATGTGGGCAAATAAGGGCAGAACCCATTTCATCGATAGGTATATTTGGATTTGTTTGAAAGTATTTATTTTATGATCATCCCCTCTAATAATATGTGTCATATTCATTTGATGATCATCAACAGTGGCTGATAAATTGTAAGTAGGTGTCCCATCATTTCTTAAAATAATAAAATCTTCAATAGTGTTATTTTCAATCTCGACATCTCCTTGAACTATGTCCCTTAATATTGATGAACCTTCAACTTTACTTTTAAACCTTACAGCTGGCTTGATGTCTTTTGGAGCATCGCCAGCATTTAATTCTCTACATTTCCTATTATAGATGTAAGGAAGTTTTTTTTGTTTGGCTCTTTTTTTTTGATCTTCAATTTCTTCAATAGAGCAATAACATTTGTAGGCATGACCTTTTTTAATTAATTCATTAGCAATAATTATATGATCATTTATTTTTGTTGATTGAATATACAACTCTCCATCATGCTCTATACCAATCCATTTTAAAGATTTTATAATTTGATCTTTATGTTCTTCTTTAGATCTTTCTTTGTCTGTATCTTCAATCCTTAAATGAAAGGTTCCCTTTTTGTTTTTTGAATATAACCAGCAAAATAAAGCAGTTCTTACGCCACCAATATGAAGGGCTCCAGTAGGTGAGGGAGCAAATCGCGTTGCTACATTAGACATATTTGATTTTTAAACTATTTTCTTAGAAGTTTCTATATAAAGATACTAGAACGCCTTGAACTTTTACTCTATCAGGGCCAAATATTTTTGTTTCATAGTTTCTGTTTGCACTTTCTAGTGCAACTGTTTTGCCTTTTCTTCTAATTCTTTTTAGCATAGCCTCGTGCTCATCAATTAAAGCTACAACGATTTTACCATTATCTGCAGTGTCAGATCTTTTAATAATAACCGTATCACCTTCGTTAATTCCAGCTTCAATCATTGAGTCGCCCTGAACTTTAAGTCCAAAATATTGACCATTTTTTTCAAGATTGCTTGGAAGAGGTATTCTAGAAACTTCATTCTGTATGGCCTCAACAGGAGTTCCTGCAGCAATGCTACCTAAAACAGGAATTTCCATCTCACTTACGTTAATATTATCCACATCTAAGCCACCTTTAATAACACTTGGTGAAAAGTTATTGTAAATATCATTAGCCGAGGCTGTTTCTGGAAGCTTAATTACCTCTAAAGCTCGAGCTTTATGGGGAAGTCTCCTGATAAATCCTCTTTCTTCTAAAGCACTTATTAATCTATGAATTCCTGACTTAGATTTTAAATTTAGTGAATCTTTCATTTCCTCATAAGAAGGAGACACACCAGAGGCTCTTAACTTTTTGTTTATAAATAAAAGCAGGTTTTTTTGTTTTTTAGTTAACATAAGAACAAATAAAGTACAAAATCTGTTCTACAAGTGTTCTTCTA
>MDTF01010833.1_pt1 | contig 12251 bp, 14 predicted proteins | sample 811191 | NCBI WGS metagenome assembly MDTF01 (sample SAMN05326649, study PRJNA326480) | marine metagenome | isolation source: seawater | place: Southern Ocean | collected 2011
ACGTTGATAGGCTGGATGTGGAAGCGCAGTAATGCGTGTAGCTGACCAGTACTAATAGCTCAATTGGCTTGATTTATGCACTGAAAAAAATTTTTATGGTTAAAGATATTCAATTTTTAAAATTTCTAAAAATATATTAGAAAAAATAATGCAAAAAAAATTTTTGGTAATAGGTAGTAATTCTTTTTCAGGATCTCACTTTGTTCATTATGTTTTAGAAAAAAAATATAAGGTAGTTGGAATAAGTAGGTCTAAGCAAATCAATAAAATTTTTCTTTCTTATACAAATTCAAAATATAAAAAAAATTTTAAATTTTATCAACTTGATATTAATAAAAATGTAAATTTAATTTTAAAGATAATATTAAAAGAAAAAATTACACACATTGTAAATTTTTCAGCACAAAGTATGGTTGGGCAAAGTTGGGATAATCCAATAGACTGGTACAATACTAATGTTATTGGGACTATAAACTTTTTAGATAAGATAAAAAACTTAAAAAGTTTAAAAAAATATATTCATGTGTCAACGCCTGAAGTTTATGGTTCGACAAAAAAAAACTTAAAAGAAAGTAGAAGTTACTTTCCAAGTACTCCTTACGCTATATCAAGATCTGCTTGTGATATGCATTTGTATAGCCTTTACAAAAATTATAAATTTCCGGTTGTCTTTACAAGAGCTGCAAATGTTTATGGAGCAGGACAGCAACTATATAGGATTATACCTAAGGCAATGTTAGCTTTGAAGCTTAACAGAAAATTAATGCTCGATGGTGGTGGAAAATCTAAAAGATCATTTATATATATTACAGACGTTGTGAGAGCCACTTTTAATCTTTGTTTAAAATCTACAAATGGTGAGATTTACCATATTTCGACACCACAACTAATAAGCATTAAAAAGTTGGTTGAAACTATATTTAAGTTAAAAAAATTGTCTCTAAATCAATATGTAAAAATATCTCCAGACAGAAAAGGAAAAGATAGTGTTTATTCTCTTAGTTCTAATAAGATTAAAAAAGAAATAGCTTGGAAGCCTGAAATTAGCCTTAAAGATGGATTATTAAAGACTCTAAATTGGGTAGAACAAAATATTAATATTATAAAAAAACAACCAGATAAATATATACATAAAAAATGAGAATATTCATAACAGGTGGCTGTGGTTATGTCGGAACAGTATTAACAGAATCTCTGTTATTAGAAAACCATAAGATAACAGTCTTAGACACAATGTGGTTCGGAAATTTTTTAAAACCAAATAAAAACCTAGATATCATCAAGGGTAATATTTTAGATTTAAGTCAAATATCTTTGAAAAATTATGATGCTATTATTCATTTGGCTAACATAGCAAATGACCCTGGTGTTGAGCTTAATCAGACATTATCTTGGGAAGTAAATGCCTTAGCTTCACAACAGCTAATTGAAAAAGCAATAACCGATGGAGTAAAACATTTTATTTATGCAAGTTCAGGTAGCGTTTATGGGATAAAAGACGAACTTGAAGTTACAGAAGATTTATCGCTTGTTCCCATCTCCGCATATAATAAAACGAAAATGGTCTCAGAACGTGTTTTGATTAGCTATAAAGATAAAATTAAAGTTCATTGCATAAGACCTGCAACTGTTTGTGGGTATTCTCCTAGAATGAGACTTGATGTAAGTGTAAATTTATTAACAATGCAAGCTCTTACTAAAAAAAAGATTAATGTATTTGGTGGAAAACAAACTAGACCCAATATCAATATTCATGACATGATAAGAGTTTATAAACACTTCTTAAATAATCTAAATATTCAGTCAGGCTTTTACAACGCTGGGTTTGAAAACATTTCCATTCTTGAAATAGCTAAAAAAGTACAATCAAAAGTTAAGTCAGAAATTAATGTAACAAGCTCAAATGACCCAAGATCATATAGGCAAAATTCAGACAAGCTCATAGCCACTGGTTTTGAGCAAAAATACTATGTAAATGATGCTATAGATGAAGTTATAGATAAATTTAATAATGGTGAGTTATCTGATGAGGATATTTATTATAATATCAAAATGATGAAAAAAAAATTTCCTGAAATAAGTAAATAAAAATTATATTATAATTTATGGATATAAAAAAATTATCTAACAAGTTAAGATTTAGAATAATTAAGATGTCCCATGACACAAAAGCTCCGCATCTCGCTTCATCTCTCTCATGTATTGATATTGTTGCAACTTTATATGAATCTGTTTTAAAAATTAAATCTAAAAACCCAAAATGGGAATTGAGAGATAGATTTATTTTAAGTAAAGGTCATGCTGCAACCGCACTGTATGTGGCCTTACAACATAAAAAATTTATCAATGAAAAAGATCTAAAATCTTATACAAAAAAAAAATCATTATTAGAAGAGCATCCGAGTCCAAAATTACAAGGAGTAGAAGCTGCAACAGGATCTTTAGGACATGGGCTACCTATTGGATGTGGAATTTCTCTTTCAGCAAAAATAAAAAAAAAAAAATTTATGACATATGTTCTTATGTCTGATGGTGAATGCAATGAAGGTTCAGTGTGGGAAGCCGCTCTATTTGCGCCTGCAAAAAAATTAAACAACCTATGTGTATTTGTTGACTATAATAAATGGCAAGCAACAGGAAAAAGTAAAGAAATTCTTAATTTACACCCGTTAAAAGAAAAATTTAAAGATTTTGGATGGAATACATTAGAAATTAATGGTCACGATCACAAAGCAATATTCAAAGCTTGCATGATTGCAAAAAAACAATCAAAAAAACCTACTATGATAATTGCTAATACTATTAAGGGTAAGGGGGTATCGTTCATGGAAGATGATAATAATTGGCATTATAGAACACCAACTATGAACGAGGTAATTAAAGCTAAAAAAGAATTAAAATTATAATGAGAAACGAATTTGCAAAAACTTTAACTGAATTAGCAAAACACAATAAAGATATAGTTTTGTTAGCTGGTGATATCGGAAATAAATTGTTCGACAATTTTAAAGCGAAATACCCTGATAGATTCTACAATTGTGGAGTTGCGGAAGCAAATATGACAGGAGTAGCATCAGGACTTGCTTCCTCTGGATTAAGACCAATAACCTATACAATAACACCATTTAATACTGCACGCTGTTTTGAACAAATTAGACTTGATGTATGTTACCCTAATTTACCAGTGATAATAGTTGGGACAGGGTCTGGATTATCATATGCCTCGCTAGGAGCAACACACCACTCAATGGAAGATATAGCAATACTCAGAACTTTGCCAAATTTACAAATTGTCTGTCCAGCAGACACAAGGGAAGTTAGAGCATGTATAATTGAGGCCCTAAAAAGTAATAAACCAACATATATAAGATTAGGAAAAAAAGGGGAACCGAAAATTCACAAAAAAATTCCAAAATTAAAAATCGGAAAAGGTTTAATATTAAAAAAAGGAAAAGATTTGGCTATACTAGGAGTTGGTAATACGCTCTCAATAGCAAAAGAGTGCACAGAATATTTGGCCAAAAAAAATATTTTTGCTGATCTTATTAGCTTTCACACCCCCAAACCTCTTGACTCAAAACTACTAGGCAGTTTATTTAAATCTAAAAAATTAATAATTATCATAGAGGAGCATGGTCTAATAGGTGGTGTTGGTTCAGCAGTTTTAGAGTGGGCAAATCTTAATAAAAAAGATGCCAGCAAAGTCATTAGATTTGGTGGACCCGATAAATTTTTAACTGGATGTGGAAATCAAAAAGAAGCAAGAAAGTTGATTGGTCTAGACTCAAAAAAAATTGGTTTAAAAATATTAGAATCCATAAAAAAGCAATGATTGTAGGTTTTGATTTTGATAACACAATAATTGATTATAAGAAATTATTTAAAAAAATATCTTATAAAAAAAAATTAGTCCCAAAAAATATTAAGTCAGACAAGAACTCTGTAAAAGAATACTTATTATCAAAAAATAAAGAAAAGGAATGGACAACACTTCAAGGCGAAGTTTATGGAAAGCATATTATGGATGCAAGGATTTATATTGGAGTAAAAAAGGCAATGAAATCATTGTCAAAAAATAAAATAAAATTTTATATAATAAGTCACAAAACTAAATTTCCATACGCAGGCAAAAAGTACAATTTGCATATTGCAGCTAAAAAATGGATATATAAAAATATATTGAAAAATGATAATTCAATCAATCTTACAACAAAAAATATTTTTTTTGAAAAATCTATAAAGAAAAAAATATTAAGAATTAACAAATTAAAATGTAATATCTATGTTGATGATTTATCAAAAATATTAGATCTTTTACCTAAAAGAGTTATGAAAATTTTGTTTTCACCCATCGATAAAAGTCGTCCTCAAAAGTCTATTATTACTATGAAAAATTGGAGAGAGTTTAATAAGATTATAAACAATTAATGAGTCAAATAGATATAAAAAAAATTATTACTAAATTAAATTTTATTTCCATTAATCGAGTTAGCATTATTAAAAGTGGAAAAAATAGTAAAATATATAAAATTGATGTAGATAAAAAAAAAATAATATTAAAATCATACTTTGGAAAAAAAAAACTAAGAATAAGAAAAGAATTTCAATTTTATAAATATTTAAATGAAGTAAATATTAGAAATATAGTTACCCCAATAACCTTTGATTTCAGTAACAATATTGCAGTTCTTCCATTTATCAGGGGTAATAAAATAAAAAAAATCAACAATAAACATATAATTCAATTTGCAAATTTTATTAATAAGATTAATCAAAAAAATATATATTCAAAAAAATTAGGATTAGCTGTTGAGGGTGTAAAAAATCGAAAAGATTATATTAAGATATGTCAAAATAGAATTAATCAATTAACACTTGTTAATAAAAAAAGTGCAATAAAAAAAGAATTTCATTTATTCTTAAAAAAAAAAATTATTCCAAAATTTAAAATTTTAAAAGATAAAATTGATTATAAAAAAATATTTTATTATTCTAAATACAAACTTTATAAAAAAGATATGATTGTATCTCCCTCGGACTTTGGTTTCCATAATGCAATAGAGTCAGACAAAAAAATATTCTTTTTTGATTTTGAGTATGGAGGTTTGGATGACCCTGTTAAACTGATATGTGATTTTTATTGTCAACCTAATCAAAAAATTAGCTTAAAACAAAAAGAAAAATTTAAGAAAACAGTTATAAAAAATTATAAAAATAAAAAAGAAGTAAATTATTTAATTTCTGAATTATTACCACTTCATTATCTAAAATGGTGCTGTATAATCTTAAATGAATTTATACCAAACAAGTTGAATATTAGAAAACATGCTGGCCAACTAAAGAATGATATCTTGCAAAGTCAATTGATAAAGGCTAAAAATTATTTTAATTATTATCTTAAAGTATAAAAAATATGGAAAAAGATTTCATGTCTACAATTCACAAATCTGCAAAAAGAGATTATTTAGCAAGAGTTAATAATGCAGAGTTCCCAAAAGAGAAAGCAGCAATGTTAGCAAAAAAATGGGGATATGATTATTGGGATGGTGATAGACGTATTAATTATGGTGGATACAAGTACATAGAGGGCAGATGGGAAAAAATTGCAAAAAAAATGATAAATGAATACAATTTAAAACCCAACAGTAAAATTTTAGATATAGGTTGTGGTAAAGGATTTTTACTCCATGATTTTAAAAAAATTGACCCTTCATTTGAAGTATATGGTCTAGATATTTCACAATATGCAATTGACAATTCAAAAGACGAAATTAAAAATAACCTTACACTGGGTAATGCTTCATCACTGCCTTTCAAGAATGATTATTTTGATTTAGTCATTTCAATAAATACACTGCATAATTTATATAACTATGAATTGCTATCTTCCTTAACGGAAATCGAAAGAGTCGCAAAAAAAAATAAGTATATATGTGTTGAGTCATACAGAGATGAAAAAGAAAAAGTAAATTTATTATACTGGCAGGTCACTTGTGAGGGTTTTTACACGCCTGAAGAATGGAAATGGTGGTTTGAACAAGCAAAATACACCGGCGATTATTCTTTTATTTATTTTGAGTAGAATATATATGAAAAAAATTAAACAAATTTCCATGAAAGCGGCAGTTCTTTTTAAGTCAAAAAACCCACTAAAAATTATAAGGGTAGACCTTCCAAATCACTTACTCGATGGTCAAGTATTAGTAAAATTACATTATAGCGGGATATGTGGCTCTCAAATTGGTGAAATTGATGCAATAAAAGGTAAGGATAATTATTTGCCACATCTTCTTGGCCATGAGGGATCAGGTACAGTAATAGAAATTGGCCCTAACGTTAAGACAGTAAAGCCCAAAGATAAAGTCATACTGCATTGGAGACCAGGATTAGGAAAGCAATCCAAACCTCCTTTATATAACTATAAGGGGAAAAAAATAAATGCAGGTTGGATTACAACCTTTAATGAATTTGGTATAATTTCAGAAAATAGATTAACTACAGTTAATTCTAAAATAAATTTAATTACAGCACCTCTTTATGGATGTGCGATTACAACAGGATTTGGTGTAATAAAAAATAACGCAAAGTTAAAAAAGAATAACTCTTTAATTATTTATGGAGCAGGTGGAATAGGCTTAAACATGATTCAAGCTGCCAAATTAGTAAAAGCAAAACCAATTATTGCCGTTGATATTTATGATAAAAAATTAGCATTAGCAAAAAAGTGTGGAGCAACCCACACAATTAATTCTTTAAAAGAAAAAAATTTCAAAGAAAAAATTATAAAAATACTTCAAGGAAAAAAACTAGATGTTTTTATAGATAATACAGGAATCCCAAAAGTTATAGAGTTAGGGTATGAATTAATAGCAAAAAAAGGAAAACTAGTCCTTGTAGGTGTTCCAGGTAAAGGAAAAAAAATAAGAATTCACACTCTACCAATTCATTTTGGGAAAAAAATTATAGGTTCTGAGGGTGGGTCATCAAAGCCAAATAAAGATATACCAAATATTTTAAAATTAGTTAAGTCAAAAAAAATTAATTTAATAAAATTAATTTCAAAGACTTATAAACTAGATAAAATAAATGAAGCAATAAAAGATATTAGATCTGGAGCCATCAGCGGAAGAGCAATAATCAAGCTTTAGAGAGATTTGTAGTATGAGAAATATATATATTATTGGAGCCTCAGGTTTAATTGGTGGTGCGCTATATAAAAATTTGGTAAAAAAAAATATTCAAACAATTGGCACATATTCAAAAAACAAAGAAGATAAGTTAGTTTACTTTGATTTATTAAAATCAGATTATCAATTATTTAAAAATGTTAATAAAGAAGATGTCGTTTTTTTAATGACTGCTTATAGCAGTCCAAGCTGGATTTCGAAAAATAAAAAAGAGGCAAAATTATTAAATTATGAAATGACAAAAAAATTTATTGACTATTTAATTCCAAAAAACCCAAAATTTATATTTATGTCATCTGTTGAAATTTTTGATGGAAAAAAAGGTAACTATGCTGAGGACGATAATCCTAATCCATTAAATTATTATGGAATATTAAAATTCAAGATTGAAGGATATTTGAAAGATAATTATAAAGATTATTGTATAGTTAGAACAGGGTGGAATGTAGGATTAAATAAAAAAAGTAGATGTGTCATTCAACTTACTTATGAAACGCTAATTAAACCAGATGCTAGAATGGCTAAAGATAATTATTTTTCCTTAGCCAATACAGAAGATACAGCTGAAGCAATTTCCAATCTAATAGAAAACCATTCTACAAAAAAAATTCATGTTTGTTCAGATGAGGTTATCAGTAGAGTACAGCTTGCAGACTTGATTTTAAAAAATAGCTTAAATTCAAAAAAAATGCACTATAACAAGTGCTTATTTAAAGATATAGATTATGCTGAGCCAAGAGGAAGAGTAAATAATTTAGATAATAGTTTATCTAAAAAATTGTTTAATATAGATTATAAGGCGGTAGAAAGTATAATTTTAGATAAAATTGCTTACATAGATAAAAAGAATTTAAATGGATGATGAAATTAATAATATCCTGAGAGTAGATCAGGACGTATTTTTTTTTGATAAAAAAAATATTGTTAAACTTAAAGAAATAGCTAAAAACCACCCATTAAAAAGATCAAGATATTGTTTACATAAATCAGATGATAGCATTATTCATGAAATGATAATCGTAGCTCATAAATCATCTAATTTAGAAGCACATAGACATCCAGATAATAAACCTGAGTCTTACCATGTCATAGAAGGTAAATTAAAAGTAAAAATTTTTTATGATGATGGAACTATTAAATATGAGAAAATTCTTTCTGCTGACCAACATCCCAGAATGTATAGAATACATGGAAATGTTTGGCATCAACCTATTCCATTGACAGAGTGGGTAGTTTACCATGAAGTTGCTACAGGTCCTTTTAATAAAGAAAGAGATGTAGATTATGCTAAATGGGTAAAATAGTAATTTGAATTTTTTTTTAATCGACTATATAGATACAATTAATGAATTTTATTAAAAATCCAATTAAGTCAAATATATCTTTTTTAGAACTAATTAAGGAATGTGAGGATAACTTTTACTTAAAACCTTCTTCTCCAAAAACAGAGATAATAAAAAAAAAATTTCTAAATTTTTATAAAAAAAAGATAAAAAAAAATAAATTTATTTTTGATTATGACAAAAAAAATAAATTTTTTTTCCCATACATGCAAATGGGTATTCCTTCATCATTAGGATTATTTGCATATCATGAGCACAATGTTTTTTTATATTATTTAAAAAATTTTGGGTATTATAAAAAAATTGCTGATATGGGAGCTAATATAGGGTTACATTCAATAATTTTATCTAAAATTGGATATAAAGTAGATGCTTATGAACCAGACAAAAATCATTTTAAACTTTTAAAAAAAAATTTAAAAGATAATAAATGTAGAAATGTAAAAGTTTTTAACAAAGCAATATTTGACACTAAAAAAAATATAGAATTTGTTAGAGTAAAAGGAAATACAGCTGCAAATCATATTGCTGGTTATAAAGAAAATTTACATGGTAAAGTTGAGAGATTTAAAGTTGGAACTCTAGACATTAAGAAAATTGTCAATAAGTATGATTTAATTAAATTAGATACTGAGGGTTCAGAAGGTAAAATTATAGAAAGGCTTAATAAAAAAGAGCTAGAGAAAGTAGATATAATTTGTGAAATTTCAGGAGTAAAAAATGCACATAAAATTTTCAACCATTGCAAACAAAAAAAAATCAATATTTTTTCTCAAAAAATAAAATGGAAAAAAGCTATAATACTTAAAAATTTACCTATTCATCACTCTGAAGGATTAATTATGATTACTGCAAAAAAAAATTTTAAGTTAAATATATAGATATGTTAATTAGTTTAAAAAATAAAAAAGCTCTGGTTACTGGTGGTGGAACTGGAATTGGAAGAGCTGTTGTAAAAGCACTTGCAGATGCTGGAGCAAGTGTTGCTTTTACTTCTAGAAATAAAGATTCTCTTTCTGGTACATTGCAGATGTTAAAAAATAAAGACACTCACAAAGGTTTTAAAGTAGACTTATCTGAGAAAAAAAATGTAGGTAAATTTTATAAAAAAATTAAAAAAGAATTTGGAACTATAGATATATTAATAAATAATATTGGTCACACACTCAATATAAAAGATCCTTTTACAAACATAAATAATTGGGAAAAAGTAATGAATCTTAATTTCTTTACTTCTGTAAACATGGTTAATCATTTTGTGGGTGATATGAGGAAAAAAAATTGGGGTAGAATTATTAATATTACATCAATTGCTGGCTTAGAAATTAGTGGCCCCTCGACATTCAATGCTTCTAAAGCAGCACTAACAGCTTATACAAAAAGTGTTGGAAGATCTTTAGCTATGGAAAAAAAAAATATTGTTATGACAGCCTTTGCCCCAGGAATAATAATGACTGAAAACGGAAATTGGAATAAAAAAACTATAAAATCAAAACATGCCAAGGCATATTTAAAAGACAGAACTGCACTTGGTAGATTTGGTGAAATGAGTGAAATTACTGGAGCTATTGTTTTTTTAAGTTCAGACCATGCTTCTTTTTTTCATAGTTCAATAATTCAAGCTGACGGTGGGCAATCAAAACAATACAGAGCAGACACATACTTGTAAATAATGTTAAACAATAAAGAATTAAGAAAAGAAATAGCCTGGATGACTTGGCACTCTAAGGAAGGTCATATTCCAAGTGCTTATTCAATACTGGACTTAGTTTCATTTTTATATGATGGTTTTTTAAACATTGATTACAAAAATTTTAAATCTGAATTAAGAGACTATTTTGTATTATCAAAAGGACATGGGTGCTCAGCTTTGTATGCTGTATTAAAAAAAAAAGGAGTTATTTCTCAAAAAGATTTAGAAGATAAAAACAAAGAATTTGCAAAGTTAGCCACACATCCAGACAGAACTAAAGTGCCTGGTGTAGAAGCTTCAACAGGATCTTTAGGTAATGGAATAGGTTTTGCATTAGGAATTGCCTTAGGGTTAAAAATTGATAAAAAAAATAATAAAGTAATTACTATAATTGGTGACGCTGAATCTAACGAAGGTACCGTATGGGAATGCTCATTATTAGCAAGCCACTTAAAATTAGGGAATTTATGTGTTATATTGGATTATAATAGATCGTGCGATCCTACTTTACCATTGCCAAACCCTAAAACTAAATGGGAAGCGTTTGGATGGAATACCTCTGAAATAAATGGTCACAACCTTGAAGAAATTCAAGAAACAATGAATGGACTTGATTTTTCTTTAGATTCTAAACCAAAGATAATTATTGCCAACACTATTAAAGGAAAAGGAGTTAAGGATATGGAAAATAATTATGGGGCTTGGCATAGTAAGGTTCCAAATGATGAAGAATTGAAAAAAATTAATCAAGATATAGATAATTATGAATAATAAAGTCAGAGAAACATTTACAGACACAATTTACGAAGTTGGAAAAAAAGATAAAAAATTATGTGTAATAGTTTCTGACATAAGCCATTTTAGGCTTCAAAAATTTGCAAAAGAAAATCCTGGTAGATATTATAACTTAGGTGTATGTGAAAACTCTATAGTTAATGTGGCTGCTGGAATAGCACACTTAGGGTTTATTCCAGTAGTTCATACTTTTGCGTCTTTTTTAATAGATAAATCTTTTGAGCAACTTAAATTAACATTTGGTTATAATAAGCTACCAGTTAATTTAATAGCTATAGGCTCTGGAATTGAATATGCATTTCATGGAGTTACGCACCATAGCTATATTGATAGTTTATTAATTAAATCAATAGAAAATTCTTCAGTTTTTAATCCGGGTTCAACTTACGAATTTGATCAATTATTTCAAAAGGCATATAATAACAACAAGATTAATTTATTTAGAGCAACTAGTAATTCACACGAAATTGATTTATCAAAACATAGCATTGAACCAGGAAAAGGTATCTTATATAAAGAAGGTTCTGATTTGACAATTGTATGTACGGGCTATCATTTAAAAACTGCAGTAGAGTCCATATCCTTGTTTGAAAGTAATAATATTAATGTTGAAATTATTTATTTACCAACAATAAAACCTTTAGATACAGAACTTTTATTAAAGAGTATTAAAAAAACTTCAAAGTTTATTGTGATGGAACATCAATCTGAGTATGGCGGACTTTATTCTGATATTTCTTCAATAATATTAAAAGAAAAAAATAAGAACAATATACAGGGAAGAAGTTTGTCTCTAGGCAATGAATTTGTGCATGAATATGGAACATTTTTAGAACACAATACTCGATTAAATTTTTCTCCTGCTGGGCTACTATCAGAATACAATACTATGAGCAGATAGATAAGATAAAAAAGATAATGGAAAAATTATTAATATCTTGCAAATTTAATTCAAATGCAAGCTCTGATGTGGTTGGTGGCTCTTTGCCAAATATACTTTTTGCAAATTTTTTCAAGCAAATCTTAAATTATAAAATATTTTTACATGACCCATTTTTTAATTCAAACAAATTGCTCAAACCTTTTTGCGATGAGATAATTAGTAGTGAAAACATAGATTTTAGAGATTTCGACAGGGTCGTCTGTCCTTTATTTTATATAGGAGATTTAAGAGATAAAACAAATAACAAGGTTTACAATATCGAGGGCAGATATAGCTTTAATGAAAGATTA
>MDTF01013688.1_pt1 | contig 12251 bp, 9 predicted proteins | sample 811191 | NCBI WGS metagenome assembly MDTF01 (sample SAMN05326649, study PRJNA326480) | marine metagenome | isolation source: seawater | place: Southern Ocean | collected 2011
GTCTAGTCAAGGAGGCAAGTTTCGGCCAAAATTCGGTCAAAAAGGCAGGCAAGATGAAATTTTCAGACACAATTATTGAAACAAACGGAACTACGAGGCCCACACCTGCCGCCTCAAGGGCGGCGCCAATTATGGTTATTATTAACAGAAAAGCCGCCTTAAATCTTTGTGATGGGTCTAATATTTCCCAGAATTTTTTTAATATATTCAATTTAACAGACAGCTTTCTAATTTGAGTCAAAATCTATTTTTAACTAGCATTTTATTATAAATAATTCATTATACAATTTTGTTAGTTAATTCACTCGAAGCTAGCGCAGGAAACATTTTTGTTCGACTAATCCGCAAACCAGATATTCATTTAATATGTAATTTTAGCGTCTATTCAGCTAAAGTGTAAACGAGCATATAGCAACACAGTTTTGTGTGATATTTTCCACTACAACTTTATAACAGGGCAAGATATCGTTTTACTATTTTTTTGACTACTTCAACAACGTAAAGTGTATTTAAACTGTTGCTATTTTCAGTTATGAAAATCAGTCATGTCCACGTTTTTCTACCACCCTTAATCCCTTAAAAAACCCATAATCATAACCAGTTACATTATCCCAGAATTGTGAGTTTCCGAGCCAATGGATGTTCGAGCGGGGCGGCCAAACAAAAATCCAGAAATGAATTTGACAGAAAGTTTCTGAGCATCACAAAAACTGCCGCCAGTACCTTTTTAAGTAATTTTAGAACCACTTTTTACGAACGCTACGCAATCTTAATTAAACCCAAGCCTTAATGATAACTTAATGGTTGTTGAGCCTATCTCAACAACGCTGGCTAATTAAATATAACCAAAAACTATTTAATTCAAAAGGACTACATCTTTAAAAACTTTGCAAAATAGTATCGCATCTTTTTTGGCTTCCTTTAAGTCTTCATAATTAGTTTTCAAACATATTACATCTCTTTGAATCTTTTCAGCATTCGGGCACAATCCTTTTCTAAGTTTCTGCCAAGACTTTGTCTGTTCTAGAACAGGGCTTTCCATATAGGGATTCACCATTGCGGCGTAAAATGGCTTCCCGCCTGCGTTAACAAATGCATCATACAATTTTTTCCAATCGAATTTCGCCTTTGGCCTTAATGCCAAAGTGTAGTAAGAATTTGTGGAAACGTAACCCTCAGAGTTTTGATAAATAAACTCATCATGCAACTCAAGTTCTTCTATTTGTTTGATAAAACTGTGAGAGATCAATTTTCTATGAGCCAAGATACTTTCTAGTCTGTCAAGTTGACTAATACCAAGCACTGCTGAGACCGCATTCATACGGTAGTTATATCCAACCACACCAAACCTTTCATAATTTGGATCTTGTGCGGTGGACTTTGATAAAGAAGTTCTTCCAGCATCAGCCAATAAGTGCTTATAACCGATCCCAGCGTGTTTGCGTAGGCGGACCGCGTCGTTTTCGTTTTTACAAACAACCATTCCGCCCTCAGAACCAGTTGTGAAATGCTTTTTTTGCTCAAAGCTATATATAATAAAATCAAAATAGTCGTTTGGTCCTTCACCATTGTACAGCCCACCTATGTTTTGAGCAGAATCTAGAATTACCGGCAAATTATGCTTTTTTGCGATCTGTGACACCAGACCGTAATCACAGGGCAGCCCTTGCCAATCCACAATAATAATTGCCTTGGTATTAACAGTGATGCAGCGCTCAATCGAGTCTGGACATATATTATGGCTCTTTTCATTAACGTCTGCGAAGATTGGTGTGGCCCCCGTATAAAGGCAGGCGTAGGCGTCCATTATAACCGTCAAACCCGGTGTTATCACTTCGTCACCAGGCCCTATTTCTAAAGCCAATAGCGCTGCGTGTAAGCCCGCGGTCGCATTACTAACAGCTATCGCATAGTTTCCACCCAATTTTTGTAAAAAAGCATGTTCAAACTCTGTAACCCAATCTCGGTTACGATCTGACAAAAATTGATCTAAGTATTTTGAAGAGTTTTCGGCATAGCGTGTAAATTTAGTCATTTTTCATCTCACTGAGCTGTTTTTGTTTCCATAAGTGGTTTAAAAATACATTACCAAACATATTATTTTTTAATATAAACAACTCTAATTCTTCTCGATTGGTTCGATGGTCAAAAGTACCAAACAGGTCCAGGAAATAAAAATAATCCTCTATATAATCGAGTGTTAATCTAGTTTGTTTGGTTGCAAAACTAGGGTTTTCTATAACATTTTTTTCTAAAAAAGTAATGTGTGGTTGGATCATGGATGTGTCCAGGTTATCGGGAGTAGCCAAGACAGCCAATAGATCTTCAGTCATAAATGAATAACCCTCTGTTGCACCACCTTGGTCACTATAAACAGATGGGAATATAGCCAAACCTGTTTTAACCATGGATAGAGACTTCATTACTCGCGTCGGACAAAAAAAAGGATCATCAGGATCAACAATATGAAAAACTGGCATTTTTAGGGTGACTGCTGTTTGAACTAACCGTTTTAATTTGTTGTTTTTTGGACCCCACTCAACACAAATATCAAATTTGGCACTTAAGTATTTGAGGTGTTGAAAACTATTTCTATCTGTAGCTACGACTGGTGACAGTCCAAACTCAAGGCAGCGAGCGATGCAGTGTTCAATTACTGTATTATCACTGGTTAGGCGCAGCATTGCCTTTGCGGGCAAACGCGACGAGTCTAACCGAACCGGAATAATTACATTGGGCGTTTTAAACATACACCCCTCCCGTTATATCTATTATTGAACCATTATATAAACTTTTATATGATAACCCTAAGTTGCATAGGAAGCTTGCAACATCAGAAACAGTATTCAGTTTGCCTCCAGTGATTTTAACAAAATTTTCTTTGAAGTAGTCTGGCATATCCTCATTTTCAACAGCGCCAGGATTTACCATGTTGATCCTAAAGTTATCAGGTAGATATTGACTGTTCATACCACGAATTAGGCCACTCAGCCCATGCTTCGACACAAGATATCCTAAATCTTTACTTTGCGTTCCAGGGTAGAGGTTTTTGTTAGCGAAAAAAGTTGCATACATTGACCCAAGTAGGCATAGATCAATATTTTTATTAGGGTTATTAAGTGCACACTCGACTAACTTTATCGTCAATAATACTGGGTAGTCGAGGTTAACTTTTATATAAGACTTATACTGTTCAATATCCGCAATACTATTTTGTTTTAAAGTTTCAGCTTTAGGGTTGAGGGCTACCAAATTGATAATGTATAAATCATCACCTGCCCGTAATATGTTTTTCACAAGAGATGCAGTTTCATTTACAACATCAATGTTTAAGTCTGAATCTACCAAATCCACTTCCAGAACATCTGTAAACATCGTTTGCGCTATTTTGGAGACTTCAGTCCCGATGAAACCATTAGCTCCCAATACAACGCAGGTTAATTTCTTCTTAAAATCCTTCAAAACGAAAACACTCCTAATCGGTTGAGTTCATGTAAGTCCTTAAAAAACTGTTCTCCAAAATTTTTATGACCTTGCCAAACCTCAGGAATAAAACTTACGTAAGGTTTTTGTTTAAAGGGCGCTAGGGCTCTCTGAAAATCTATTTCTCCTCCACCAATCATCAAACCTTCAGCGTCGACCCCACTCCCATCGGAGATATGTAAATGACCAGTGAAGTCTGAGAGAGTTTGGCATGCCTCATAAAAAGATTGGCCGAGAAAATTGCAAGATAAAAATGTATGGGAAGTATCTAAACAAATTCTCCGACCATAAGTCTGACAAAAGCTTTTAATTTCATTGGGATCGACAAACAGATTATGATACATTTGACCGCCAAAGAGCCATGGAAACGGTGGCATAGTTTGAGCTATAAACTCAATGCGTGTATCATCCAAGTGACTGAAAGCTTCGTGGACATATTTATATCCTCTTTCTCTCTGAGAACTTTTTGAAAATTCATCTCTAGTAAACCCACCAACATTTACTATGATAGGAATCGGTTTGGTTATTTCTAGGCTTTCTTTCAGTTTTATCGCAATATCTTTTACTTTATTTAAATAAGCGATTGATTTTTCACGATACTTAACATCTGAAGCAGCTAGGTCAATTAAATCATCTCCAACAAATATCTCAGGAGCATGCACTGTTAGTGCATGAATCGAGCTGTCTATTTTTAAATTGGTAATATCTACATCCAAGTCTGAAAAACTTAAGTGGAATTCAGCAAGTGAAAGGTTGCGGCCACGAAGTATTTCAACATCATGGAACCTTACTGGAATGCCAAAATCTCTATTGAAATCAAAAGTTGGTGAACTGGTGATTTGGTACTGAGTAAAACAATTTTCTTCAATAAAATCATGTTTGAAGACATCACGTTTAAGTTCAAGCCCAATAAATTCATTGAGCCTATATGGCGCCACCCCTCTTCCAGGAGATTTAATATCGATACTGTCCCGTACTAATACTTCGCCTGACCTTATATTTTTTGCGAAGACAAGGCTTTTGCTTAGGTTCTCTCGGTTGATCATTTCACCTTGGGTCAATGATCTAGGACCATCAGTTCCTAGTGCCAAACGGACATTAGAAATTGCTCGGCACATATCCCTGAATTCACTCGGCAGTAGGGATACCTTATGGTCATTGCCTTCGGAGGACTTATCAAAAGTAAAATGTTTTTCAATAACTCTAGCTCCTAACACGTATGCTGCAATAACCGCCTCATAGCCTCTTTCATGTCCAGAATATCCGATCGGTCTGCCACCACTCACCGCACTGAGGTGTGAGATGTAGTTCAGGTTTAAATCCTTGAATGGTGTTGGGTAAGTAGAATTGCAGTGTAAGAGGCAGTATCGTGCTTTTAGAGAATTTAAATATTCAATACTTTGGAGAACCTCTTTTTCATTGGACATTCCTGTTGAAACGATCAACGGGATCCCTGTCTCAACACAGCTTTTCAAAAGCGGCAAATTCGTAAAATCAGAGGAAGAGATTTTTATTGCATCCACTCCATAATTAGCTAATGCAATTACGCTGGTCTGATCAAACGGGGTGCATATTACATCTAAGCCAACGGATCTCACCTGATCGAAGCACCTATACAACTGCTCTATTGTCAAATTGTATTTGTTAAGTAGCTGTTTCGTATATTCAACACCAAGATCTTCGGATCCACCAGGTTTAATATCTCGATAGGTATCCGATACAACTCTCATTTGAAACTTTACTGCATCGGCTCCTGACTCTTTGCTCGAACCTATTAATTTTTTTGCAAGTTCCATATCTCCATTATGATTGTTACCTATTTCTGATATTACATAAGGCGTTGGCCCATTAGCTGCCCAATTACCAATAGCAAAGTTACTGTAATTTTTGAAAGCAAATCGTAAAATTCTTTTTCTTGGGTCAAGGACTGGGAAAATATCAACGTTTTCCGGCGGAATTTTATCTATAGTCGTCTCGTCGACAGCGAAAACGAAAGGGTTACAAACTTCTCTCACTTTGACAGTCGATAACTCCACGTTCTTACTTAAGAGAAAATTTCTAATGTCGCCATCACTCAGAGAACCTAGAAGTTTTCCAGATTTATCAACCACAAAAATAATTTGATGACCATTGAGAGATATTTTATTCATTGCAGATTTCAGGGAGGTCTCCGCAGAAACAGTCAACTTACTCTTTTCTAATGTCGCCGCTCTTATAAATTTATCCAATTATCAACTCGATATAGTCCATGTGGTTACGTTTTTTGCTTCTGTTAAGTAGAATTTTGTACGGTCAATTATTCCGTCGATTAGATCAATTAGATGTCAATCTAACTTAAAAATTTAATTCAAGAAAGGTTGTTAAAAATTCACAAACTTTATGCAGAAATCTCCTTAAGTTCGTGCATATAAATCCTCATATCTGATAATGTCGTCCTCACCTAAGTATGTGCCTGTTTGCACCTCAATTATTACAACAGGTACCTTGCCAGGATTTTCCAAACGATGAACATCACCTATGCCTATGAAAATTGATTCGCCTTGTGATAAAATTTTTATTTCATCTTTGACTGTAGTTCTAGCAGAACCCTCAACCACAACCCAGTGTTCTGACCTATGTTCATGACTTTGCAAACTCAATGCGGCGCCAGGCTTCACATGGATGCGTTTGACCTGGAATTTTTTATCTGTAATCAATATCTCAAACCAACCCCATGGGCGATAATCTTTAGGAAAAAGCTCTACTTGTTTGATTTTTCTTTTTTTAAGTTTTGAAATCGCCATCTTTAAATTCTGAGTCTGATCTTTATGCGCAACCAAAACAGCATCTGACATCGCAACTGCAATTATATCCTTCAACCCAAGGCCTACAATTTCTTGATTTGAACTTTCCGAACGTAATAGTGTATTTTTACAATCAAAGGCGTGAGCATTTTTAGATACGGCAACACCATCTTTATCTGGGCCCATTTCATGCCAGACAGCATCCCATCCGCCTAAATCAGACCATCCACCATCAAAGGGAATAGTCATTAGATTGTCGGCGCGCTCCATAATCGCATAATCAATTGATATATCTTCACATTCATTCCAAGTATCTGGATCAATTCGGAAAAATCCAAGGTCTGGCTGACCTAACTCGATGGCTTCTGAAACCTGCTTTAAGAGATTTGGAGAAAATTTTTGAAATGCCGATATCATAGTTTTTGCCTGAAACATAAATATTCCAGCATTCCAGAGAAAATTATTTGTCTTTATCATCGATTCAGCAGCTTTATGATTTGGCTTTTCGTGGAAATGTGCCACCTTTACTGGACCATCTTTCGATACCTCAGACATTTCCAAATAACCATAACCAGTGTCTGCTCGAGTTGGCCTGACACCAAACGTCATTATATTTCCATTAGAAACTTCATTAAGACCCTTAAAAATTGTCTCATGAAAAGTGATGTGGTTAGGAATTAAATGGTCAGAAGGTGCAACCAATAAAATAGCGTCAGGATTTCTTTTTTGTGCGAATATAGTTGCAGCAAGTATGGCAGACGCAGTGTTTTTGCTTGTTGGCTCAATTAAAATTGGCCCAGGATCAATTCCAATTGATTGCAACTGCTCAGAAACAATAAATCGATAATCAGAGGCGGTGACCGTTATAAGAGATTCAAACGATAATATAGAGGAAGATTGTAACCTTAATGCGCTTTTTTGAAATAAGGTTTCACCCTCGAATAAATTAGAAAATTGCTTTGGATAAGACTTTCGCGATAATGGCCAAAGGCGGGTACCAGTCCCACCAGCAAGAATAATTGGAGTAATATCTAGCACTTTAGTTCACTTTCGTATAACTTTGTTGAAGGTCCCACGCACATAGAAGGGTTACACCCAAAGCGCTATTCTCAATTACGGAATTATAAATATTATCTAGGAATCCATTTAAAACTCTGTTTTTTAAATTAATGTTTATATCCCAAGTCAAGCTGACACTAGTGCCGAAGTTATCGAGGAAATCCCCAAGAAGAAAATATTTCATACCTCAATAGAGGTTAACGGTCTGTTTTTCATAATTTTCAATCACCTCTTGCTCCATAATAATGTTTTGATCGGCATGGATAGACCCGGAGCTTTGAAAAAAGGTTCCACTAAACAGGATTGAATTTTCTTGAAGCTCAGAAGTTTTTTTTTACTTCGCCCAGTGCCAAACCCACCAGCTAAAATAAGCATTTTCATAGGCGACCCAATTTCTTACCTGATATATCAATAGAGAAAACTCGAAGTTAACTTTTTGATAGACGTAGTCATGGCCTTCATTATTAGTACCGTTGCTATCCAAAATTAGTGTGGGCTTAATATTTCTTCAAGTTCCAAGACATTTTAGGTATTATGGTTTGAAATTAATAGCACAAATTTGATCCACTAATTAAGTCTGCAAAATAAAACTTTACGCATAAGCGATGGTCATCACTTAAGCATATCCAAAGACAAGATAGTGTCTTCTTCAATATTTTTATCAGCAATTTTCCCTATTACATTGTCCCATTCTTTGGAACTTATACCGTGACCTGGCCGCTTTGTAGTAAGATTATCAACGGTCAACACCTCACCTTCAAAGATTTTTCTGCTAGATACAATACTTCGCCTAGCATGCAGAATAGCAATGTCTTCACCTTTCAATGCAACTTTTTCATATTCTTTTCCAGATAACTGTTGTACTCGTTCAAAAGTTTTCCAAAATCTTTTAAGGTCTTGCACGTCCATGGCATGATAGTGATCGTTGCCTTTAAGCGTTTTATCGTGTGTGAAGTGTTTTTCTATTACAACGGCTCCCATCAGATACGCCTGTATTAATACGTCCATATTCTGACTTGGTAGTGTGTGATCGGAATAACCTACAATCAAATCAGAATATTGATCGCGCAATCCCTTAATCATTCCCAAATTCGCATCTTCGTCTAAAGTTGGGTAATTTAGTACGCAGTGCAATAGGATTACATTAATTGTTCCAGATGAGTATAATTCACTTAACGCAAAATCAATTTCGTTTTTGTTGGCAGCCCCTGTAGAAAGTATTACTGGTTTTTTAGTAGTGCCGACCTGACGCAGTAAAGGCACGTTTAAAATATCAGCAGACGCTATTTTGAAGTAAGAGCAAATTGGATCAAGGATTTTTACAGCGTCCAGGTCGAATGGAGTAGAAACAAAATCAATTTGGTTATCTTTGCAAAATTCTGATAATGCAGCGTATTCTTGATCGCCAAATGCATCTAATTTACTGAATAATTCATATTGAGATTTTGTTTTTTCTTTATTAGTATCCCAATAAGCCGGTGAATTTTTAGAGGCAAGTTTGTGAGCTTTGTAAGTCTGAAATTTGGCGCAACTAGCGCCGCCTTCCTTGGCTAGCTCAATCAGTTTTTTAGCCGTCTTCATGGAACCTTCATGGTTAACGCCGATTTCCGCAATTATGTAAGGATCAGATGCCCGCGTTAATTCGGTAGAGCCTAACTTGATCTTGTTCATTTCTCACCTCTCATCTAGCTTTGGTTCATCATAATTAAAACACGGTAGTATTTCATTGCCAAATATTTAACTACTCAAAGTAGCAAACTAAATCAACATAACATCTGGATATAAACGCGTAGCAATATTCTCAATAACTTACTTTGGAAAACTATGATTGCCAATTATAGTCTGATGTGCCTCACACTGAAGGATTTCTTTATTAGTATTGAAATATTTTTTAATAATATCTGCCGGGTATTTTCTGATTCATGAGTTAAAAATGGCTCACGTCAATAAGCCTAATAGCAGAAATTCTTGATGTTCATTGTCCTCCACCCAATTCGCGAAGTGCGTTCAGAACATTTTTTTTACTTTTTGCAAAGTTTTTTAAGTGATTAGTTTGCTCAAAATCCGAATTAAGCTTTTCTTTCACGGCATCCAAAAACTCATCTTTATTAAGTTCCTGAAAATAGCCAAGATTTGTTATCCCATTTATCTCTGAAACAAATAAGTGGGTTAGTTGTCTCATATTCTGGCAAATACAAATAGTTTTAACATTACAAGCCGCAAGCTCATAGATTGTTCTACCTGAGCCAGTGATTGCTATATTTGTTCGGCACATTAAGCCACTCATAAACTTTACATTGGTTGTCACTGTGCAGTCTTTTAATTTGTTTCGTGAAATAATTCTTTTTATTTCATTTTTTTGTCTAGTAGCGCCAAGCCCTAAAACCACAGTTATTGAAAGATCTCGAAACTTTGAGTCCGCAAGCCAGGAAAGTGTGTTTATGGTCAAATTGTTTGGATCGGTGCCACCAAACGATATTAATATGTCAATGTCTCGTTTTACTTCAAAATTAGGATTATCAAATTCTGCGCGTAATACACTATATCTTGGGCCGCTCAATATTTTTGGATTTTCTGTGATGGATGGGTACAACTCATTGATTGTTAGGTCTGTGGCTGTAGTTCCAGACCCGGTATCTTCAAAAGAAACTACTTTTGCCACACATGAGTTTTTTAACTTTTTTACGAATTTTTTTGTTGTATTTAGAATGTCTAGTATAATTAAGCTTGGATCAATACTGGCACAGATTTCTGACAAATTTTCTTCATCTTCGATGAAATGAGTTGCATAATTTGAGTCACGACATTGCTTTTTAAAGTTTAAATCTAATTTAAGTCCGACTAACGTAATTTCATATTCTGGAAGGTAATTAAGTAAGTTGAGAGCTCGGTGAAAGTGTCCTGATCCAACTTCCGTATTTGCTATAATGACCATAACTATTTTCTTTTTATTTGCAAATTCTGTAGCCAGTCTCCAATCTAATGCTGTATCAAGATCATAAACCAGACCATCGCTTACTGGTACACAATTAACTGGTTCATTCAGTCGAGACTTAGTTTTTCTTAATTCATTAATATAACATCCTAAAACAGCACCGTTTTCCTCATATATTGGCTCAAGTTCCTGCCGATTTCGCCGCTCCTTATAATTTGGTTTAAAAATATTGCCCGTTTTTTTCCATGTGAGCTTTTTCTTTTCTGTGACCGTGACCACACTTCCCGATTTACCCTTAACCAATTTGGCCGCAACGCTTTCGATGACTTCTGAGGTAATAAACGGCGATGTTGGCTGTATCGTTATTAAAATGTTTTCATCATCAAACTCATTCTTGCGAACAAAGTCGAGACATACCTCATCAAGCGTTATTAAATCACCAGAAAGAGATTCATCTCTCGCATGTACAATCACATTCGGATAATTATTGTGAATAAAATCGCTAATATCTATGCCGTCTGTGTTGACGTAAACGGAAGCATTTGGAACAGAAAGTGTAGCCTCTATTGCCCAACTTATAAGCGGCTTTCCCCTAAAAGGCCTTAGCACTTTTTTAGGTATACCCTTAGATCCAATACGTGCTGGTATAATAATTATCATAATTTTTTGCCATTATTTTATTCCAATTTGAGCTATAAAATTTATTAGCTTGATTATAATCAAGGGCTCTAAAGTTCATATTTCTTGATTACAATAACAGCGATCTTGCCCCTCTTTTAAGATGTCCGAAAATTCCAAATATTAATCCTAATACCCATCGACTCTCGGAGAATACAATTTATTGTGGTTGATTTAGATTTTACATAATTTGAGATTACGTTGTAATTTATGTATTTTTTTTGTTCTATTTTTCATTCTAAATCCAACTCTAATTTAGAAATCTCTTCTTTTAATAGTTTATATTCTTTCTTTTTACGCAAAAGAAATTTGTTTGTAATAAAAGATTTCTCACGAATACCTTTTGGGGTCAGTAAATAAGAATATTTTGTCTTTTGTGGATTATTTTTAAAATTTGCTAACTTAATAAATCCTTTATCAATAAGCGACATCAAAAGATAGTAAGCAGAGCCATTAGAAATCCCAACATTCTTAGCAAGTTCCCGCGAAGTCAATTGAGGGTTAGTACTTAATATTTGAAGCAATCTTAATTTTGCATCTTCTTGACGCTCTTTACGACGGCTAACCATTTATAGCTACCGCACAAAGCTTTACTTCAAAGCATTGTATATAAAAAGATTTAATTAACGTCATAATGTTCAAGAATGAGCATGCAAAATTAAATAATTACTGTTAAAGACAATATTCGTATATTCTTCAAGTATTATAAATACAAGTGTTTAAAATACATACGTATAAATGAAATTAATCACCTTGACAAAAATACCATTTATTAACTATTTTTTTGTAAAATCTACATATTATTTATAAATGTTCAAATATGAGCAATAATTCAAAGGATGTGTTAACATGACAAAAGAGTGGTTCATTTTACAATTAAAACGAAATGCACATCATCAAGCAGTTAAAAATTTAACCCAACAAGGATTTGAAACATTTTTACCCTTAACTGATACTACTTCACGAAAATCTTCTAGGTTCATAAATACTACTCAGCCACTATTTCCAGGCTACATGTTTATCGCATTTAATAAAACAGATACAGAATGGCATAAAATAAATAATACTTATGGTGTTTCACGCCTAGTTACTTTTAATTCAATCCTGAAATCAATTCCTACCACAATTATTGATAATTTAATAGTGCAATACGATTTATCAGGCAAATTACTGCCTGTAAAAAAATTAAAAAAAGGCGATCATGTAAAGATTTCAAAGGGCCCATTTGCAAACTTTATTGCGACCGTGGAAACATATGAAACGGATCAACGTATATGGATTTTAATTGATTTAATGGGCAGGAAAACAAAAAC
>MDTF01005625.1_pt1 | contig 12249 bp, 8 predicted proteins | sample 811191 | NCBI WGS metagenome assembly MDTF01 (sample SAMN05326649, study PRJNA326480) | marine metagenome | isolation source: seawater | place: Southern Ocean | collected 2011
AATTTTTAAATCAATACCAGGGGAATTATACTGTCTCTCATCTGAACCTCTTTTTAAAAACGAGTAGACTTTAAATCTTTCAATTTTGAGTTTTTTATATGCTTCAATGATTGCTTCATCGGAGGGTGAATTTTGATATTTAGAAAGCATGCAAGAATGATTTCTTTCATCTCCTATACAAGACAAGTTAAAGCCACCAATTACATTTTTTTTTAGATAGCTTAAATTTTTATTAATATAAGCAATCGAACCAATTGTTTCAGGTATAAAAATGAATCTAAATGTTTTATCTAATTTTTTTTTATTAAAATAATTAATTAACCCCATTGATACTATGGGTCCAGAAAGTTCATTATTTGCCATTGAAGGGTGGCAAATATATGTTGAAACTAGAATTTCTTGTTTTGATTTTCCCTTCAATACCAATTCTCCATAGTTTAAATTTCCCTTTTCTTTAAAACTTGAATTAATCACAACTTCAAATTTGTCTGTTTTGGAATATTTTTTATCCAATTGTTTAAATTGTTTGTATGAAATACAAAACCCCCATTTTTTTTTATAATATGATGTTATATAGGGAATAGCTTCTGGCTGATTTTTAAGGAAATGTAGATTTTTAAATAAGTCACTTTTTTTTAATATTCTATTTAAAGGCATTGAATAGCCTATTAAATGAAGGTTATTATTCTTAAAATTAATAATTTTAGAACCATTTTTATCTAGCACATAAGCATCTTTAACATTCCATTCGGGTGGTATATTCCAATCAAAGACTTTAGTACCCGATTTTATTTTTTTTATTTTTAATTTTGAAAATTCTTTTTTGATTATTTTTAATGTTTTAACAGTTCCTGCACCTGTTAAACTTCTGTTGATAAAAAATAATTTTTTTTTAGCAATTTGATAATATTTGTTTACACTCATAAATCTTTACTTACTTTTGAATACGACAGTAGTTTTATTTGAGAAATCAAGATAATTTAAATTATGATTGATTAGGCTATTTCCCCAAGTTCCACAACCTAATGACATTGTTGTATTAAGAGAATTGTTACCGCCACCTCCAGCTGATTGTGAATGAGCTTGATTTATAATTAATCTTGAAACATTTAATGATTTACTTATTTTTAAAATATCCTTTGTGTTTTTAGAATAAACACCCACAGAATGCCCGAGACCGTTTATATGTAAAATATTATCAGCAATTTTAATTGCATCAACTATATCTTCAAAAGGAATTAGACCAATTAATGGGAGTATTTTTTCATTAAAAATAAAATGATTTTTATCAAATTTCGTTTTTTCATATACTATTATCTTAACTTTCTTTGACTTAACATTTATATATTTAAGTATAGTTTGAGCATCCTTACCTACTAACCTTGGGTTTATATTTCCTTTAGTAAAATAAGATTCTTCAAAGTTTTTTTTTTCATCTTCATTCAAACAATAAAAATTATTTAAAATTAATTTATTAACAAATGAATTGTATATTTTTTTGTGGACAATCATTACACTATCTGCCGAGCAACTAGTTGAGTTGTCAAAAGATTTAGATTTACTTATTGAAGACACTGCGTGAGATAAATCTGCGTCCTTATTTATAATTACTGGAACATTTCCAACTCCAAATATTAAAAAAGGTTTTTCTGACTTTTTTACTTTTGATATAAAGTTTTTATTTCCAGTAACAATATTTTTATCACATAAATTAAAAAGATTAATTAACTCATCTCCTCTAATTATCGACTCTGGTACAATGTTAATTATTTCACTTGGGATATTATTCTCAATAAAAGTTTTTTTAATCTTATTTATTAAAATTTTAGAAACTTTGTAAGATCTAGGATTAGGACATATAATAATGGAATTTCTGCATTTAATTGAATTAATGATATAGTTCAAAGCTGTTGCTATTGGATTAGTACTGGGTGTTACTCCACAGATTAATCCTATAGGTTTAATTATTTCATAAATTTTTTTATTTTTATTATAAATTGCTTCATTGGTTTTAACTTGCAATATTTCTTTGATCAAATTTTCTGTTTTATACTTATTTTTGTAAACCTTGTCTTTTACATTTCCAAATCCAGTTTCTTTTACTGCCATTTCACTTAATCTATTATTTGTATTTTTATTTAAGATTTTTTTTTCGATAAGTTTTATTATAGAATTAATCTTTTTATTAGATTCTTTATTAAGAAATTCTAATACCGATCTTGAATTTTCAATTAGTTTTGTGACTTCCTGACTCATTTAAACCAACAATATAAATCTTTTTTCATAAGTTTATTAGTAGATAATGCAAAATCCTTCAATTTAAATAAGCTTATTATTCCACTTCCTACCATAAAATATTTTACCTCAAAAGAATTTTCAAAAGTTTCAAAAATTTTTTTATTATATGCTCTTGGTTTTTGTCTATATTCATCTTTTAACACATCCAAAAAAAATTCTTTTTCAACAATTTTGTTATTTTCTACAATTTTAATATTAAAACCTTTTTTAAATCTGTAAGGAACTTTATTGATGTTTTCTAAATAATGTATAATTGATAGCATAAACCTTGGGTGTTTGCCAAATGACAAAAAATAAAAATCGTTATTAAACAGTCTTGCAAATGAAGAATTTTGATCATAAGCATGATCTGAGATGTTTTCAAATAATTTTCCTGTATCTGGTCCGACACAACTTAAGGACCATATTGGATGGTATGATCTAACTGAACCCTCTTGTAATCTTATATATTCAGAAAATGCTCCCATTCTGAAACTGGGTGTTTTTGAAAAATCAAAAGACTCATTCGAATTTATTATATTAAGGTTAGCTGTTGGGACAACTATATTGATATTTTCATTAACTTTATTGAGTAAATTATGAATAAAGTTTAAAGTATATTTCTTATTCTTGATAATACCTAAACTACCAAAATCACTTGCAATAAAAATATTCTTAATATTTTTGAATTCAGGTTTTTCAAAAATCTTTATGATTTCCATTTCATCTATTTTTGATACTGATTTCAACATTTTATTTATTTTCAATTTTAATTATATGATCATTTAATTTTTTTACAGAAAAATTTATTTTATCAGAATAACCTTCTAATGTTCTTTTTATTTTTATCAAATTAAAATCTTCAGGTATTTTTTGATTTTTTTTAATTTTTAATAATTTTATTCTAATTAAAAAATTTTGTACTTTTTTTTTTATAAAATTTAAAAATAAATTATCTAAATTTTTTATATCAATTTTTTTGCTAGGTGTTGTGATTAATTTATCTAATTCTTTAATAATACTTGACACAGCATTGTGGGTTTCAATATTTTTTATCTCATTTTTAAGAATTTTTTTTAGTTTAATCTTATTTATTTTATATTCTTGTTCATCAATATTTTTCAAAGTACTTATTTTTTTGGAAACTTTATAAGTTATATTTTTCTCACAATTTTTTAATTTCTCTTTACATTTCCAAAAAAAAACTGGCTTATTAACCAAGTATGCATCCAGTGATGTTGTACAACCTCTATGTATTAAGCCTTCGGATGCAAGGATCCATGGTAAAGACTCCCCTGAATATATAATTTTTATTTTTGGATTAATTTCAGATAGACTATTCCAATCTTCATGATAAAACTCAGATGGATGTGGTCGTATAATTAATGTTTTTTTTGAGTTATAATTTTTAAGATCTTTTTTAAATTTAAAAAAATCATTGAGATTATTTTGCAGTTCAATTTTCTTTTTGTTGTAGTTTTTTATTTGTTTTAGTTCTTTTATTTTAAACAGTTTATCTTTTAATCCTTTCTGACTTAAAACACCAAAATTTGAAGAAAATAAATAAAAATCTCCAAATTTTTTTTTGATTTCTTTACTTTCCAAAACATATTGATGTAGATTTTTTTTATTAAAAACATCAAATTTTGGCCACCCTACATCTTTAATATTTTTTTTAAAACGTTTGTCAAAACATAAAATTTTATCTTTGATTTTTTTACTTATGACAAAGAAATATTTTATTCTTTTATCAAATGTGCATCTATTATTTATAGCAAATTCTGGTGTCTTTAACGCTGGTCCTAATTCCTCATCTAGTACAACAAAATGTTCACAAGATTTTTCTATCTTGTCTATATATTTTTTATTTGAAAATAACGCACTTTTATAAAAAAAGATTCCTTCTCTAATATTTTTTTTTATTTTTTGATTAAGTAAAATATCAATTCCATGTTTTGTACCAAGATAAATTCTATAACCTTTTGCACATGCAAGTGATGATAAATGTAATCTTGAGCTTAATTCCCTATAAAGTATTTCTATTGGTATATAAATATTTTTTTTCATCTAATAGATATAATTAATTATTTTAGATTTTATTTATCTTTTTATTTTTCAATTCAAAAATTTGATCACAATATATCATGCTCTCTTTTCTGTGTGAAATAAGGATAATAGTATTTAAATTTTTTATTCTTCTTAAATCTTCAAGTATTTTTTTTTCTGTTTCAATATCGATCCCACTTGTTGCTTCGTCTAAAATTAATATTTCTGGTTCTAAATATAATGATCTAGCAATACAAATTCTTTGACGTTGTCCTCCTGACAACCTTATACCTTTTTCACTTAGGGAGGTTTCTAATCCTTTTGGTAAAATTTTTATAAATTCTTTTAGATTTGAAAGCTCTATTGCTTTATCTAATTTTTTATTGTCTATTTGATCCTTATTTATTCCAATAGCAATATTATTAGAAATTGTGTCATCAAGAATGATATTATCTTGTGGCACATATCCTATCTTAAGATTCAAAATTGCTTGTTTCTCTATTTTTTTTCCATCTAAATAAATATTTCCTTCGTTAGGCTTTAAAATTCCTAATAACAAGTCCACTAATGTTGATTTTCCAGCACCACTTTCCCCTTTTATACCTATAAAATTTCCTTTTGTAATTTTTAAATTTAAGTTTTGAAATATTTTTTCATGCACATTTTCATAATAAAATGATAAATTTTTAATTTCAATTTGTTGAGTAAATGTTTGTTTTAAAACATTATTTTCATCACTGTTTATTTTAGTATCTAATATTTCGACTAATTTATTTAGGGCTGCTTTTCCTGTTACAATAGATTGATAGCTTATTGATAATTTTGTTATTGAAGGAATTATTCTGTAAGCAGCTACCACATAAATTGACAATAATTCAAAGAGATATTGTAATTCAACACCTTCACTTAAGAAAATAATACAGGTAATCACTAAACCTAAAACTAAAAATAGTTCTAAGAACAATCTTGGGAATACAAGCATAACAGTAAATTTTTGACTAATTAGGTTGTTTAAAAAAAAGTGCTTTAAATATTTTTTTATAAAAAAATCTTCTTTTTTTATAAATTTTATCAGTTTTGCGAATTGAAGAGATTGAGTTAAATATTTTAATTTCATTCCATCATGAAACTGTCTGTCAATTCCCCATTTATTAAAAGGTTTTTTGACAATCATTACATAAATTATAAATAAAGTACTTAGAATTATTAAAATTATAATTGTACTTTTAAAACTATAAACTAACAAAAATAAAACAATTGAAACTGAAATAATTAATTCCATTAAAATTGTAAGAATTGGAATAAAAACAGATTTATAAAAAACTTCAATTTCTCCAGAAATATTTCTGATGAGGAAGGCTGAATTATTTTTAACATGAAATTGATAGTTAGCTGTTAAATATTTTTTTAAAAAATTTTTTGCTAAATTAATTCTCAACTTATTTCCAAAAATAGCTTGATAATAAGTTAAAAACATTAAATAAAAAAATTTCAAAATAAAAATTAAAGCTAGAAATATTAATATTATTGTCACTAAAGATTGATTATTTAAAAAATTTATTTTATCTAAAAAAATTTCAATATTTTTGAAGATGTCATTATCAGTACTATCAACAATTAAATATAATGCAGGTAATATTGCACCTACACTAATTAATTCTATAATAGCTCCTATAAAGATTAATATGAAAAGTTTTAAAATTTTATAATTATTTCCAACAAGTCTTGAAATTTTTGAATACATCTTTTGGGTCTTAAATAATTAATAATAATGGCAATATTTTGTTAAATAATTTTAAGACAATTTAAAACATAAAAGTTGGTTATTCCATAAATTAATAAATAAAACCTTGCTAATTTATATTTTTAGATAATAAGTGTTATTTTGAGTCTTTTAAATGAAACAACTTTTATATATTTGCATACTAGAAATTTCTAAAATTATTTCTAAATTAGGCTTAGTTATAAATTTTCCTATTTTGTCCTCTCTGGCTTTTGTAATTTCATTAAGATTTTTAAAATCAAAAATAAAAAATAAAAAAAGAAATATTTTAATTCTTGAAAAATCACATGGGATTGATGACATTAAACAAATTTCTAAACTTAGTTTAGATAAAAATTTAAGATTTATTCTTTTAAGTAGAGGGCACTTACATATTATTTATAATTTTTTTTTTAAAAAAAATAAAGATTTAGATCTCTATAAAAATTATGTAAATAAAGTTTTTTTTTATTTTAATAAGATTATAAATATAAATTTAATTATCAGTTTTAATCTTATGTATAAATCAGAGAGAGTTTTGCAAAAATTGGACCAAAATTTAGATGTTAAATTTCTTGTTTGTCAAAAAGAATGCTTATTCAATGAGGATGTATTAAAAAATTTAAAGAATCGTTTTTTGAAATTAGATAAGTTTACTGGAGATCATATAACAGTATATAATGAGCAATTTAAATCGATGATTATCTCAACAAACCATGTAGATCCAAATAAAATCACTGTAGTTGGAATGAGTAGAGCTGACTATTATTTTAATAAACAGGCTAAAAAACAAGATCATGTTTTATTTTTTTTGATTAATCCTGATACTGGACTAATAAATAGTAACCTAAATTTTTCCTGGAATGAACTAGCAGAAAATACTCTCACTAGTACATTAAATTTTGCCGAAAAAAATCCACACATAAAATTTATTTTTAAAGCAAAAATTATTGGTGATAATGAAAGTTATAAACAGCAAAAATTAATAAAAGATAAAAATTTAAAAAACTGTTCTATAGTTTTTGGTGGGAATTCAAATAAACTAATTTTAGATTCAAGACTAATTATCGCATTTAATTCAACTGCAATATTTGAAGCCTTAGCATGTAAAAAAGATATTATCATTCCATATTTTAAAAAAAAATTTGAAATAAACCTAAAAAAATATATCATTGATACATCAATCTCTGAAAATATTTATCATGCGCAAAATGAAAAAGAAATTGAAAATATTTTAGAAAATACTTTTAGAAATAAAAACAAAATATCTTATAAATATTCTGAGGCTGACAATGAACTTTTAGAAAAATATATTGGAAATTCAGATGGAAATTCTTCTAAACGTTTAGTAGGGGTTATAGAAAAAATTATTAATATTTAAATTAAATATAATTTATTTTGTGCTTAGTTATGATTTTTTAAAAATATTTTTATTTTTAAATTTTATTATCCTTATAAAAATTTATTTGATTTAAGCTGAATTTACCAAGTGGCTTTTCATTAAGCATAAAAACATGCTGATCAACATCTTTGACGTATTTATAGATCCACTTTCTCATAAAATGTCTTTTTAAAAATTCAGCATTTGCTCCTCTCCCATCTACAATTAAAATTGTGCCAGGTGTAAGAAAATATTCAATTTTAAGTATGTCACATGACATTGGGAAAAAATCATTGTAATTAGTGTCTATATTGTTAATTTTTTTAGAAACATTTCTTTGATCGGGACCATCTAGATAAATAAAGTCAGGGCTAAATAAGGGTAGTTTCGAATACTCGGTACAAATTTTATCTCTAAATGTAGTCATCTCAACATTTGTAATAAAAAAGGAAACATTATTGATTTCTTTACCAAGATTTTTTATAATTTTTTTTTTGGTTATATTTGAAAATTTTTTATATGTTTCAATTGATATCATTTTGAAAGGACTAACTCTTCTTACTTTAGATTTAACTATTTGAGAGTACTTTAATTTATTTTGGTTTAAAGAGTATGAAAACACAATGGTGCTTGAGCCTGATCCAAATTCTAAGATATTTATTCTTTTATTGTTAATAATAAATTCATTTAAAAAGTAGAGTTTTTTTAAGTCTGGCGGTAAGGTAAAACTTAAATTTTCTGGTAGTTGATTTAAAAGAATTTTTCTTTTATTTAAACTCTCTTTTATTAAATCATTTAAACCAATCTTTTTAAAGTACTGTCTATAGTTTATTTTTTTTTTTAAATTAGGAAATCTAATATCTAGTTTCATATTTTAGTTTTTATATTCTTTTATATTTTTAATTTATGAAATAACTTTTTATGTTTTGTACAAATAAAATAAAGTTCTTTTGTTTTAAATTTTTTATTTATTTTATCTGTTATATCTAAATTATAAATTTTATTTTTAGTTAAGTAACCTAAAAAATTATTAGTTATAGAAAATAGGTGTTGTTTTTCTAAACGCTCATCTACATGGCAATAAATTACTACATACTTACTTGATTTTAGTGCAAAATCTAAAATCTTTTTTGGTTGAAATGTGTGATCTAGAGTATGAAATATTCCAAATAAATCAAAAGTAAATTCTTTATGACTCCTTCTATTTATATCAAAGATGTCTATGTCAAATATTTCTGAAGCTAAGGATTTACTGTTTACAGATTTATAATTATCATTTTGTCCCCAACATAAACTAGAATTATCAACAAATAATGATTTTTTAACTTTTTTATTAATATAATTGTTTTTTTTTAATTTTTTTACTTGATTGTTAAATTTCATTGAAATTTTCTTTGATTTTTTTAAATTTGAAATAGAAATTGCTGCAACTTGCCTAGAACTCAAATAGTTAAGACAACTATGAAATAACTTTTTTCTTTCTTTCTTGCTATCTTTATATTCTATAGAAAAAAAGTTTATAAACATGCCCATGAAGGGGCTATTAAATTCTGCATAATTATCTATGCATAATTTTTCTGATAAAATTTTAAATAGATCACCATGATTTGGCAATATATTTTTCTCAAAAAAGTTTATTAAATTTGTCCACCCTCTATTATGTTGACCATAAATATTTGAATAAATCCTTCTTGAAATTTCTTCTGTAAACCATGGATTATTTTGTATAATATTACAATTTTGACATTCGTAAACTTTTATTCTATCTAAATCACTTAATTTTAAATTTAAATCATTACGTATTGCTTCAAGATAGAAATTATCTTTAAATTTTTTTTTCTTTTTTATTTTTAAAATTTTAGATTCACAAAATGTGCAATTGTTATATTCTTTTAATATATGATTAGTTTTTTCTTTTAATTGATTATTTTTCACAATTTAATTAATATTTTTAAAAACTTTATAAAACCTATAAAAACTTAATACTTGAAAAAAAGCGAATGTAGAAGGGTAATTTTTATCTTTACAGAATTTTAAAAACTCACTGTTAATAGCTTTTGCATTAAAATATTTTAAATTTTTAAAATCTAGAGAATTCACAGAGTCTAAAAAAAACTCTTTTAAATGGGTTCTTAACCACTCTTTTTGAGGATCAGCAATAGATCTTTTGGAATATTCAAACATTTTTTTTGAAAAGCCTTTTCTTTGACATATATCTTTAAATACATATCTAGAATTTAAATTTTTATATTTGCAATTATTGGGTAAATTAAAACTATACTCTGCAAGTTCATGGTCCAGTAGTGGTAATCTAGCTTCGATACCTTCTGACATAGAAAGTCTGTCTTTATACTTCAAAGTCCTAGGTAATTTAATATCTCTAATATCTTTTAATTGTGAATTCTGAAGGTAGTTAAGATGATCATGATTTTTATAATCATAATAACTTTCAGAAATGTTTTTATTTAAAAAAGCTTGTCTAAAAAAGTCTGAATTTACAAAAATAGTACCATCTGACGTTGATGAATATTGATGGGTATTTGTTAAACACAAATTAATTACATTGCTTTTATTTTTTTTAGCAGATGACACATAATTATTTAATTCATTTAAAATTTTTTGTTCTTTATTTTTTGCATCTTTATACGTATCTTTTAAATACGAAAATAGATTATAATCATACCCTCCAAAAATTTCATCTCCTCCATCCCCTTCTAATATTACAACACAACCTTTTTTTCTTGCTAGTTCGTAAAGTTTTTTCATTGCAATAATTCTTATCGATGTAAAGGGGGCTTCAAGAATTTTAACAGTCTTATCAAAGTTTTCCAGGATATCTTTTGGTGATGCTAAATATGTATAATTAGAAATTTTTTTAGATTTAGAGACGATTTTTTTTACTCTATTAATTTCACTACTACTAGAATTATTTTTAAAACCGTATGTGAAGGTATTTATTATTTGGTCTTGATTCTTGTTTATTATCAAATTTAATATTGCATTACTATCTGTACCACCACTTAAAAACAAACCAATTTTTCTATCAGAAACTTGATGTTTCTCTAAAGATGATTTTAATAGGTATTCTAATCTAGATCTATTTAAATTATAACTTACTTTTTTTTTATACGATTGGTGTGTATCTATTAAATCCCAATATTTTTTTATTACAATTTTATCTTTTTTAACCAAACCATTATAACCAGGTTTTACAGCATATATATTTCTAAAGAAAGTGTGCTCATTATGATCCATCGAGCCTTTTAAAAAAAAATCACAAAATGCTGAATCATTTATTTGAAAATTATTTAATTTTAATAACGGTTTTATTTCTGAGGAAAAAATTATATTATTTTTCACTTTTGTATAATATAGTGGTTTTATTCCAAATCTATCTCTTCCAAAAAAATACGTACCCTTCAACTTATCATAAAATATAAAGCTAAACATTCCTTCTAACTCTTTAATTGCTTTTTGCCCTCTTTCTATCAATAAATTGAGTAAAATTTCTGTATCTGAATTACTTTTAAAATTTTGATTTTTTAATGACTTCTTTAAATCTTTGTAATTATAGATTTCTCCATTAAATACTAACATGTATCTCCCAGACTTATCATGCATTGGCTGTGAAGCTTTTGACCCAATATCAATAATACTTAATCTAAAAAAGCGAACAAAGAAATCTTTATTGTTTATAATTTTATTATCATCAGGTCCTCTATGACTAAGTTCGTTAGAGATAGAAATTAATTTTTTTTCATTTAGATAAGAATTATTTTTTATTGAGAAAAAAAATCCACACATATTTTTAATAATATTAAAATTTTAAATTAATTCTATTTGTTCCCAGTTATATATATACTTACCTTTCTTTGACAAACTTGCAAATCTGCCCCGATAATAGTCTCTATTTAAAATTTCTAAATTAGAAAGGTTTCTATTGGCATTTCCTTTTAAGTCTTCAAATTCTGGTATATTGTTTTTGATATAGTCATTTAACTCATCATCATTATACTTTGATATTTCAACTAAATTTTTTAATTCTTGAGGATTCAGTGAAACCACTCCATCTTTTGTTTTTGAGGGATCTAATATCGTAAAATGTCTCTCAATATATTTTGGTTTATATACTAGAGATGATATAGAAATTTTTAATCCATCTTTAGAAGAGTTAGAATGCTCACTCATACCAACATTTTCTGAGAATTTTTTTAAATATTCAATTCTATTTAAATGAGCTTCATTTATTGGTGTAGGATATATTGATACACAATGCATCAAGCAAAAATTTTTTTTACTATCAATTAAAATTTTAGATGTTTTTTTGATTTCTTCATCATGCGTGCATCCTGTAGAAACTATAATTTCTTTAAAATTAGATTTACTTAATTCTTCAATCATTTTATGACTTGCACAATCAAAGCTTGATACTTTAATTTTATCCATGCCAAGTGTTTCAAGAAATTTTAATCTAGATCTTGTAAAGATAGTGGTTAAAGGTTTAATCTTATATTTTTTACATAAATCAACAAATAAATGATGAGCACTATCATCTAGATCAAGTTTTTTAAGCCTATTATATTCATCTGCATATGGTCTTTTTCTAATTATTTCTTTGCCTTCACTATCAAACTCTCCATCATCAAATCTTTTTCTATGTGTTAGTTCTTTTGATAATAGAGATTGGATTTTTGCGTACTCCGCACCTGAGTCAGCCGCCGCACTAACCATTTCATCGAGTATTTTTAAATCTCCATTGTGGTTTTGGCATAATTCAGCAATA
>MDTF01012509.1_pt1 | contig 12249 bp, 12 predicted proteins | sample 811191 | NCBI WGS metagenome assembly MDTF01 (sample SAMN05326649, study PRJNA326480) | marine metagenome | isolation source: seawater | place: Southern Ocean | collected 2011
AATGTCGCAGATATTAACTATGAAGGGGATCCTGTTGATAAACGAATTATAAAAATTAAAACGTTAGATGAAGTAACTAAATCTGAAAAAAATTTAGGAAAGCTAGGAATAAAAATTGATACTGAAGGTTACGAACTTAATATAATTCTGGGAGCAACAGAAACACTTAAATCCACTGAATTTGTGCTTGCCGAAGTACGCCATAATCATGAATCATTTGAAGGTGTATACAAACTGCACGAATTTGTCAGTGCAATGCAAGATAATGATTTTATCCTATCAATGATTATTACAGCAAAACCATTCATAGCGGATCTTTGTTTTCAAAAAAAAAGTAGCTTGTAGTTAGCATAATAACCTTTCAGCAAGAAAAGTTATTATGCCTGGACCCTTGAGTGGGCATCAGTGGCCTATGCTATAAGTTTTCAGACGACTGAGCCTTAAAATTCATTGGTGGCATGGCGGTAATGCATGGATTCATGCATCAGGAGTAACTTGTCATCTCCTTTATAATGTTGGGGTTGGACTGAACTATCGCCCGGGAGGCTTAGACGGATGCATGGCATAAGTCTTTTTAAAAACCATAAAATTGCTAAAGAATCTCGTCATATCTTGGTCGTTGTGTCTGTTAGATGGCAGCTTGCAGGCTTTCTTATGGCTGCACGAAGGCATGCACCTAAAAAGATTACTATTATCAAATTGCGTCCTTTCAATATTACTTCGTCAGATTTTAGGGCTGTCGATGAAATCAATGTTTCTGTTATAAATGCTTTCGGGTTTCACGATATCATTTCGCCTGGTTTTTTTGTAGGCATCAAACGCTCTTTTTTGTCGTTTGATAGATTTAGGCGTGAAGTTTTAAATAATATTTCACACGATAATTTTGTAATTATTACGGATAATGAACATAGAGCGATTGAGTATTTCTTACGATTTTGTTTAGCATCAATAAGTTCTATGCACGTTTATGGGCATGGTTTAGTTAAGCGGGAAAGTGATTGGCGTGCATTAACGATGCGAACGTTAAAAGGTATCGTTCGCTGGAACATATTCCGAGTAATAACAGTGTTAAAATATAAAAAAACTTTATTGATCGGCAATGTAATTAATAAGCAGTATTATCACGTTAATATAAATGAAAAAAATAATGGGTGTAATATTTCAGGAGATATTTTTCTTTATGCGAACAGCTTAAAGTTTTCTGAGATACAAAAAGATGATAGCAATGTACTCATATTTTTTTCATCTGGCGCATTTCGATATTCTGATGATCGGTTTATTAGAGACACAGTTGCTGCCTATCTGATAACAAAGTGTTACGCTGAAAAAAATGAGATGCAGTTGTACGTAAAGCTAAAGGAAATGGAATCTAAACAGTACTTGATAGATGCTGACAAAACGTTAAACCTAAATCAATTTATTGGCGGAGATTTAGACTTCTATGATTGCATAAATAATTACCATCCCCAATTGTTGGTCTGTGGTGATTTTTCGACAATAGTGGCGGAATCTTCTATATATGGTGTTGACGTTTTAATGTATCAATGTGCTAGCCCATTTATAGCGGTATCACATAGCGAAAAATGGGTTGATGCGGGAGTGGAAATGATCACTCCTGATGGGATAATACGTAAGAATAGAGGGAACATTGAGGAACTCATTAAGGAACTATACAATATAAATGGGGCTAAAGAACATTTAGAGGCATTATCTCCGTGACAAGTTTTATGATAAAACACAATGTCGAGGATTATATAAAGGAGCCCAGGGATAAAGCGGATATATTTGCAACAAGACGTTTACCCTGTAAACAAATACTTATTTCAGATTTAAAAGATAAGCTCGCTTCTTTAGTGTCTATTATGAGTCAGTTGACAAATACATCATATTCCACATGTGGTTCAGTGACATAGCGATGCAGTCTCTATTTCAAATTGTGCCAATGTACGTAACAAGAGACCTTGCGGTTGTTAATTATTAGGCTGTCAAAAAATTATTTAGTCTGGCGTGATCGTCGCCAGACGCGAGTAGATTAGGAAAGACAAATCACGTTGAGTAATACGACCCACATCTGCAGCATTGTCAAGAAAAGTGGTGATTTGATCAGGAGGTCGTCGTTGAAATTTTTCTACTTAACCAATATGGGAGTTCGCTTGTGCAAAAATACTTTGATCGCAATCCAAAAACTTCCATCAGACTAGAATGACTTAACCTTTTGAAAAACACTTTCGAAATATTTACGTCACACGCTTTAGCGAGAGCTCTGGGTGCTTTACTGATATTGTATTTATACTTATATGACGAAAAACTACTAGCAGTATACTCAGTCAAGTTCTCAACTTTACATATTTTTGCATTGATTGTGAAGTTTGGTTTCGCACAAAAGATTTTTAGAGATTCTGCTTCTGACTTGAAATGCGGTGCGGTTTCATTACGTAAATATAACGCCTTATTTTATACGTTTATCATCCCAATCGTGCTAGTAAATATTATTTTTCCTTCACCGATTATTTCACTAACCGTTATGATGATTGCATTTTCAAGTGTCAGGTTTGCATACTTAATGGGATCTGGGAGAATGAAAATTGCAATTTTTTTTGAATTCAGCCTCCCAATTTTTATTACTTTAATCTTAATTACTTTTCGCGTTACTAATAATATAGAACATATACTTTTTGTTGCGTACTTCCCAAGCTTTTTTACGGTGATGTTTCTGTTGTGGAAATTCGATTTCATTCGGACCGAGCGTATTAATGCGTCAGATATACGGTCAGGAACCTATTTCTTTTTGAGCTCTTTGACGAGCCAATTGAATACTCATATTGTGATATTGTTGTTTAATGCGAACTTCACATACGAATATGTATCGAATGTCAGATTGGTTCAAGTTCTTGCCACACCATTGCAATTGGTTAATGTAAGTTTTGCCACGGCATTCCAAAAGCTTGCAAATGGAGACTATAAATTTGTAGACGTTAATTACGAAAAAAGCTATTTAATGACAGGTTTTTTAGTGACTTTAATAGTATTTATATCCCTTCTAATTAGTCAGCATTTTAATTTCTACTTTAGTATCAACTATCCGTTAATAATGCAGTTTTTTATAGCCTTTGTATCACTATATCTTATTCGTATACTATTTAGATTTTCCGATACACGTGTGATTATCGCACAAAGGGAAGACCTAATATTTAAATTCAATTTCATTATCACAATAATCATCCTTCTTTGTGGAGGTTTACTGTCTTTTGCGAAATTACCTTTGGCCGCTTATATATCCTTTAACCTCGCGCCTCTGCTACTAGCGAGCTGCTGCTTTATTTGGACTGAGTACTATGACGCTAAATCATAAATTCTGTATCATTATGGTGGTTAAAAATGAGGAAAAGCATATTAGCGAAGCTATAGTTTCAGCTCTATGCAAATCAAACGCTGTAATTTACCTCATTGATGATAATTCTACAGATAATACTCTAGCGATAGTGAGTGAGCTGTCGGAGAGTTTCATAGGACGGATAGCTTGGCACAGAAACCATGGAATTGGTAAAGTTGATGCGTATAGAAATATAGAAAATTTACCAAAAAGTGATTTTTATTTATTTTTAGATGGAGATGATTTCTTTTCTGATGAGTGGGTAGATTTTGATGATCCTTTAGACTTGAAGAGCTTGTATTACTATGATTTAAAACTGTTTTATTCGAGGGGAAAAATTAAATTAATGCCTTCTCCTGCAATTCATGCAATGGACCATATGAGTTTGATGCAATCCTTGATTTTACTACCCAAAGCCTCTTGGGTTGTGCCGAGAGATATGATTTATGAGTATCTTAGGATCCCAGATGGTGTTGAATTTGAAGATATCTGGTTTAGTTTGATCTCGTATAAACGTGCAATAGAAATTCAGAAATTAAACTGGCGTTGGTATATGTATCGCCAACATGAAAATCAAGAGTGGGGAAGTCAGAGCCTTAAGGGTAGGGATATTTTAAAGTTTAGAACTCAACTAATTGTAAATTCATTAGAGGCTATTTCTCGGGAGAGATCAGAATTCTCTAGTGTTCTAATTGAGCCATTGCGTAGGTATAGAATTCTCAATTCGATGAGCCCAATGAATATACTCATGAAATTGGGCGTTCGCGAATATGTTTTGTTTATCCTAAAGACTAGATACCCAGGTTTTCTCATGATGATTAAGCGTAATTTAAGGAGCAGAACTTGAGAAATATATCTGATGTTGGGGTGGGGTATGTTGGCCTCTCTTTGGCGCACGAATTAGCAAAGCTTTATAGCGTAATTGGACCTGATATCAACTCACAACGCTTAAATAAACTGGGAAACTGTATCGGTATAACTAAAGAATTGACTGATGAGCATCTGCGCAGTACGAAGTTCCAATGCAGTGATCGCTTAGACGCAAAAAAATGGACGTTGACGGTGTAAGATGACCATCTCTTTACGTAATTGTTCGTTTGTACTACTCCTTTTTTCGGTTATTGCATACCCCATAAACTATAGCGCTGGTGGTCTTCGAATTTTAGACATTCTGTTTTTTTTGAGTGTCTTAGTTTCGCTCCCATTCCTGACTTTAAAAAGAAGTAATTTATTGTTGGTATCGTTTTTCTTTTTAGTGTTTTTGTTAAGTATTCTATCTGGTTTTGTTTTGATCGGTGATTTTAATAATGAAAGACTGATATTTGTTTACAAGTATTTCTATCCGTTTGCTTTAATTCTTATTTTTTACAATTTGGATCTGGATCATACACAGCTAAATACTTTGTTGAAATGTATGTTGGCCAGTCATGTTGCTTTAGTGGTGTGGGTTTTTGTTTATACTTACTTAGTGGCGACGGGTCAACTATACGGATCATTTAGGCCTAGCTTTCCTTTTTCAAATGACTACATAGCATCAGATGCCCATTTATATAGTTCAGTCTTGGCAATCGGCTCACTGTTTTTCACGATGTTTTTCAAGCATATGTATAGTTCAAAAATTGTATTTTTAATTTTCGTATTAATTTCTTTGACCGCAATGCTGTTGACTGGATCCAGAACAGGTATTCTTGTTTACATCATCGGAATGAGTATGTATCTGATATCATTAAATAAAAGATTTTTACCTGCTATTTTTACATTAATATGTGTATCTACTCTAATCTCAATAGTTATTATTTTTTCTGACATACAAATTCCAGATGAATATGTCAGGCTCGTTGACAGGATAACTAGCACTGATTTTTCTAATGATTCCAGTTTCTTGGGTAGAATTCACAAACTTGCTATCGGGTTGGCTGATTCAGAAAGGGTTTACTTTTTTATAGGTACTGGGGTCTTACATTCATCATTAGTTTGGTATGATTCGCTTGCTGGTAGCCTAATGAGCCATGTTGGTCTATTGGGCTGTACTATTTTCTTTTTGATGCTATATAAGTTAAGGAAAAATACGGTCCACTCAGCCCAAAAGGATAAAAAAAAGGCAGCTATCTTCACGATTCTATTAATCTGTTATGTAATTGCAAATCTGATTACAGAATATTTTCTTGTTTCAAGGAGCGTGTTCCCGTTTCTAGTTTATTTATTTATTTTGCATCAGTATATAAAGCTAGAGAATTACAACAGTAATTATTGGAAAAATGATGATAGTGTCGTTGTTCGAAAAAATAATGAAGTAACAGCTGTTTATTAATGTAGATTAATAACAGGCGTCACAAGTCAATAGTCTACTAAAAGATAATACAGAATATTCTGATAAACGTTTAATTTAAGGGTTCATATGAAGATTGCTCTCATTACCGGTGTCACAGGCCAAGACGGTTCCTACCTGGCTGAATTTCTATTAGAAAAAGGCTATGAAGTGCATGGTATAAAGCGTCGCGCATCTTCTTTCAACACTGCGCGGATTGACCAGATTTATGAAGATCCGTCGGTTCATGACAATCGGTTTCATTTGCATTATGGAGACCTGTCTGATTCTTCTAGCCTTACACGGATCATCAAGGAAACGCAGCCAGATGAAATCTACAATCTAGGTGCGCAGTCGCATGTGGCAGTGTCTTTTGAAGCACCTGAGTACACAGCAGATGTTGATGCCCTAGGTACATTGCGAATTCTTGAAGCTATTCGTTTTTTGGGAATGGAAAAGAGAACCCGATTCTATCAAGCGTCTACTTCTGAACTATATGGTTTGGTTCAGGAAACACCACAGAAGGAATCTACGCCTTTTTATCCTCGCTCTCCCTATGCTGTGGCTAAGCTCTACGCTTACTGGATTACGGTAAATTACCGAGAATCTTATGGTATGTACGCTTGTAATGGTATTTTGTTTAATCATGAATCTATGCGCCGTGGTGAAACGTTTGTGACTCGAAAAATTACTCGTGGGTTGGCTAATATGGCCCAGGGGTTAGATAGTTGCTTGCAGTTGGGGAATATGGATGCTTTACGTGATTGGGGTCATGCAAAAGATTATGTGCGTATGCAGTGGATGATGTTACAACAAGATCAACCCGACGATTTTGTAATAGCCACTGGCAAGCAGATGTCTGTCCGAGAATTTGTGCGTCTGTCGGCACGTGAGCTTGGTGTTGAACTCGAATTTCAGGGTGTAGGAGTTGACGAAATTGCTGTGGTATCGACTATTGCGGGAGCACTAGCCCCAGCGCTTTCTGTAGGTCAAGTTATAGTGCGTGTTAACCCACGCTATTTCCGCCCAGCGGAAGTAGAGACTTTGCTAGGTGACCCAAGCAAAGCTAAAGAGCTGTTGGGTTGGGAGCCAGAAATCAGCGTCGAAGAAATGTGTGCAGAAATGGTTGGCTATGATTTGGACCAAGCGATACAAAAGTCTTTGCTTAAAACTCATGGTTATCATGTGCCTGTAGCTCGAGAGAACTAAACATGGCAATACGTATTTTTGTAGCAGGTCATATGGGTATGGTGGGTTCTGCTATCGTGCGCAAATTATCTGCAGAGTCGAATGTATTATTGTTATTGGCTTCGCGATCTGAGCTTGATCTAACCGACGGTGCAGCTGTTATAAAATATATGCGGCGTCACAAACCAGATCAGGTATATCTAGCTGCTGCAAAAGTTGGAGGTATACATGCTAATAATACCTATCCAGCGGAGTTCATTACTGATAATTTAGCCATACAGCTTAATATAATTCAGGCCGCCTACAGTGTGGGTGTTCGCAGACTATTATTTTTAGGTAGCTCTTGCATATATCCGCAGCTTGCAAAACAGCCCATGAACGAAGACAGCTTACTCTCTGGTGTTCTTGAGCCTACTAATGAGCCTTATGCCATTGCTAAAATCGCTGGCATTAAGATGTGTGAGTCGTATAACCGGCAGTATGGTGTAGATTATCGGTGTGTCATGCCCACAAATCTATACGGCGAGAATGACAATTTTCATCCGCAAAACTCTCATGTTATTCCGGCTATGATGCGCCGCTTTCATGACGCAAAACTTGCTGGCGCAGAGAATGTGGTCGTCTGGGGTACTGGTAAACCAAGGCGAGAATTTTTGCATGTTGATGACATGGCTGCAGGTTCCATACACGTGATGAATTTACCACATGATAAGTTTATTTCCGTTGTGTCAAATCCTATGTGTTCACATATTAATGTGGGTACCGGATGTGATGTTACTATTTCGGAGCTTGCCCACATTATGGCTAAGGTGGTAGGTTTTCGGGGCCGCATACTGTTTGATTCTTCCAAGCCAGACGGCACACCTCGTAAGTTACTTGATGTGAGTCGCCTTTATTCTCTGGGCTGGGAATATTCTGTCGAGTTGGAGCAAGGTCTTGGGATGACTTATCAATGGTTTATTCGGAGTTTGGATGAACTTCGTAGTTGAACTTTTGGATTTTTCTGTTTTGGTCGAACATGTGCTCAGAGATTTGCTTACAATTTCAAAAATGTTTAGGAAGGTTTAAGTATGAATAAGATTTTTAACCCTGTGGTTATGGCGGGTGGAGTTGGTAGTCGGTTGTGGCCTTTATCCCGATCTTCGTTTCCCAAACAGTATCAACAACTTGTTGATAATGAGCATGGGTATACCATGTTGCAGCAAACATTTTCTAGATTGTCAGGGTTAGAGCTTGGGTTAAGCCAACTTATTTGCAATCAGGAACATCGATTTTTGGCGGCAGAACAGTGTCGTACTGCTAATGTTACCTCTCAAATTGTGCTAGAACCAATGGGTCGTAATACGGCGCCTGCTGTTATTTTAGCGGCTTTGCGGTTGGTAGAGGCAGGAACCGATGAGCCGATGTTAGTGCTTTCTGCCGATCATGCAGTTGCAGATGAAGCTAGCTTTCGTACTGCATTATCTACTGCGCATGAACTAGCCATTTTGGGCAACCTAGCTACCTTAGGTATTGAGCCTAGCTTTGCCTGCACAGGATATGGTTATATTGGTTACGGGACCGCGGTTGGCGGTGGTTTTGCTGTTGCTGAGTTTGTAGAAAAGCCAGGTAAAACCACCGCGCAAGACTATTTAGATCAGGGTAATTATCTGTGGAATAGTGGCATGTTCATTGTGCGGCCTAGTGTGTTGATTCAGGAGGCTGCGTTACACTGCCCACAATTATTAAAAGACTGCAGGACTATCGCTGAATCTATTACGAGGGACTTAGATTTTTATCGATTGCCAGAAAAAGAGTTTTCTCAATGTGAAGATATTTCTCTAGATTATGCCATTATGGAACACACTGAAAAGGCTGTGGTGGTTCCCGTAGATTGTGGTTGGAGTGATGTTGGCGACTTTCAGGCTTTGTGGAGGGCGAATAACCACGATGGTGAGGATAACGTGCTGCTAGGAGATGTACTTGCCTTAAATAGCCATAATTGTCTAGTAAAGGCGGACAGTAGACTGGTTGCAGTGTTGGGTGTGGATGGTATTGCTGTGATTGAAACCAAAGATGCCGTTTTAGTTGTTCCCCTCGATCAAGCTCAACATATCAAAGATGTCGTGGCAAAGTTACATGGACGCAATGAGCTAACACACCAGCGAGAAGTTTATCGACCGTGGGGTAGCTATGATTCCATTGACTCGGGCTTTAATTATCAAGTGAAACGTATTACGGTAAATCCTGGGGGTCGTTTAAGCTTGCAGCGTCATCAGTATCGCGCTGAACATTGGGTAGTAGTAGCAGGAACGGCTAAGGTGCATGTTGATGGAGTTGACCATGTTCTGAATAGTAATGATTCTATCTATATCCCTTTGGGCGCAGTGCACTGTTTAGCGAATGAAACGGATACGACTTTACACTTAGTAGAGGTGCAATCAGGCAGTTATTTAGGTGAAGACGATATTGAACGCTTGGCTGATCAGTACGGGCGCTGTTAACTGAATGCTAAGCCACGCGTGTTGATAATTGCTTCGGTATGTAGTCATCGTTAGACTACATTTGGTGAGTTGGATAGGTTTTTCCTGACATAGTTTCTGCTGATACGACATGTGCTTTGTTATATGTCTATGCGTCTATTGGGCTATGAGTTTATCGTTCTATGGTTCGTTAAAAAAATGCATTAGGCGCGTTGATGGCTCTACTAGTTTTGTATATCTTTGTAATTTATATGCTAATTGGTTTCTAATAATTAAATTCTCTTGATCCTTAAAGGTTATATGTGAAAGTTTCAATTATTACAGTTTGTTTCAATAGCGAAAAACATATCAGTGATTGTATAGACAGTGTTAACCGTCAATCATACCAAAATATTGAACATATATTTATTGATGGTAATTCTTCGGATAATACTACCGATATCATTGTTTCACGTTCAAAAAGAAATATGACTTTGATATCTGAAAGGGATGAAGGCATCTATGATGCTATGAACAAAGGTCTTCGAATGGCATCAGGTGAAGTGATTGGATTTTTGAATTCGGATGATCTGTTTGATAGCGAGTTTGTTGTGGATCAGCTGGTAAATGCATTCGAATCATCTGACCTTGATGCATTGTGGGGAAATTTAGATTACGTTTATCCGTCTAACACACAAAAGATTTTGAGAGTATGGCGTTCTCGACAGTTATTCCCCGCCGATCTTAAAAGAGGATTTATACCCCCGCACCCATCATTTTATATAAAACGGTCAGCCTTATCATTTCTCAAATGTTTTGATGATAGATACTCGCTGGCGTCTGATTTTGATTTTATGAAAAGAGCAATACTGTGCCCGAGCATAAAGACTGATCATTTGAACTTTGTTGTAGTGAGAATGAGAGCTGGTGGTGCTACCGGTAATGGTATTTCAAATATTATAAAACAGAATGCCGAAATCATACATTCCTTGAAAATGTCTTTCCAAAGATTTTCATACGTATCCTACGCTTTTCATAAAATTGTTAATAAATTACGAGAATTGATACGCGCACTTTGGAATAGGCGCTTTGGGAGTCATTAAATGAGTCAAAACTCAACAATTTTTCTTACAGGATCTAGCGGGTTTGTTGGAGCGTCATTGCTTGAAAAGTTAATGGGTCTTGGGGTAAATGTAAAGTTGGGGCTTAGAGACATTAGTGCGCCTAATTTAACTTGCGAGACAGTCCAGCTTGATCTCGCAAAAGAAATTTGTATCGACCTCAAAAATGTTGATGTTTTAGTTCATCTCGCTGGAGTGGCTCATCGTCCAAGTGCCTCTCAAGAGTCTTATGATTTAATAAATCATAAGGCCACGTTACTTCTCGCTAAAACAGCTTCAGATCAAGGTGTTAAGCGATTTATATTTCTTAGCTCAATTGGTGTGAATGGCAACACGAGTAGTGTATCTAAGCCATTTAGCAGTAAGTCAGTTCCTGCGCCACATAATGATTATGCGAGGTCAAAGTATGATGCCGAGCTGGGATTACAGGAGCTTGGAAAGTTATCCTCAATGGAAATTGTGATAATTAGGCCTCCATTAATCTATGGGAATAGCGCTCCTGGCAATTTCAGTAAACTGGTTAAACTAGTCCAATTTGGTTTGCCTTTACCATTGTCTGCTCTAGAGAATAAAAGGAGCTTTATTGGCATCACCAATATGTGCAGTTTTATTTGTAAAGTAATTGATTTGAATTTAACGAAGTTGGATAAATGTGAAATTTTCCTCGTATCAGATAGGGAGGTAATATCAACGGCAAAGTTAATTAGTGCCATCGGCAAATCTCGAGGTAAAAGTGTATTTAATATTCCATTTTCATCTAAGTTTATTAGTTGTATTTTGACATTCTTGAAGTTGGATAATATTAAGGTAAGCTTACTTGGTGATCTGGTGATTGATAGCAGCTACGCTAGACAAACAGTTGATTGGGATCAAAATCTAACTGTGGCACAAGAATTAAATAAGCATATCTAGAAATTCCATTTTGTGTTTGACGTTTAAAATTTCTAACTAACTTCACTAAAATAGTGTATTGAGGTCGGATTGCCTATGAATTATTTATCCTTAATTGGAAGAAAAGAATTGTTATTTGATACAGACACCCTACATTTTGATGCTGCCTTAACTGATGTTGTGTCTAGCTGTAGATTTTTAGTTATCGGAGGTGCCGGCACTATTGGAAAGGCGGTTACCAAAGAGATTTTTAGACGTGATCCAAAATCACTTCATATTGTGGATATTAGCGAAAACAATATGGTTGAATTGGTCAGAGACATTCGGAGCGCAGAGGGTTACGGTTCAGGCGATTTCAAGACGTTCGCGATTGACTGTGGTGGCATTGAGTTTGAGGCTTTAATGTCTAATGAAGGTCCATATGACTACATTTTTAATCTTTCCGCTTTAAAACATGTAAGGAGCGAAAAGGACCCATACACGCTTATGCGCATGATTATGGTTAATGTTTTTAATACAATAAAAACATTACGTCTAGCGAAAGAAATGGGTGCTAAGAAGTACTTTTGTGTGTCAACTGATAAAGCGGCAAATCCAGTCAATATGATGGGCGCCAGCAAGCGTATTATGGAAATGTTTTTGATGCGTGAGAGTTTGACGCAAGATATTTCAATGGCGCGTTTTGCCAATGTTGCCTTTTCTGATGGGTCTTTACTGCATGGTTTTAACCAGCGCTTCGCTAAGAAACAACCATTCTCAGCTCCAAATGATGTACGACGTTACTTCGTAACGCCGCAAGAGTCGGGCGAGCTTTGTCTGCTGTCTGGTCTACTTGGAGAAAATAGGGATATCTTCTTCCCAAAACTCAGTGAAAAATTGCACCTAATCACGTTCTCTGAGGTTGCAGTCCGTTATCTTCGAGAGCGA
>MDTF01008715.1_pt1 | contig 12235 bp, 12 predicted proteins | sample 811191 | NCBI WGS metagenome assembly MDTF01 (sample SAMN05326649, study PRJNA326480) | marine metagenome | isolation source: seawater | place: Southern Ocean | collected 2011
AAAACCCATGTCATATTTTTAAAAACTTTTAAATCTTTCGTAAATAAAAGTGGTATCAAAAAACTAATTACTACAAAGAATTTTATTATCATTAAACTAATGAGAGCGTATAATGGACCATTTGATTGGTCTGATATGTTTTGTGCTTTTTTTGATAAATACATACCATACCCCTCTGATATACTATCTGAAATAGCTAAAGAAATAATACTTACTATTAAAAATAATTTTGAAATTTTTGTTTGAACTAATCCAGATATAACACCTGTTGTTGTGAGAACTCCAGAATTTGTTCCAAATACAAAGCCTTGTCTTAATGCATCAATCATATAGTATAATTAAATAAAATAAATGCTTCTCGGAAATATATTAACATTAATGTTTTAAAATATATTTCGTCATCTTCAAAAATTTTTTGAACATTTATTTTTTTAAATTTTTTTTTTTAAATGTCGCTCATATCGGTTCAGGAAGTACCACCACCTGAAAGCAAAAGATTGTCATCCAGATTTTCACCTCACCCGCCTTTTTGTACGGATGATTTAATTTCATTATTTCATAAAGATTCAATATTTTTTGATTGTCAGCCACCATTTTGTTTCTTTTCTATTTTTTTCAGTTTCATAATAATTCCTGGTAAATCGCCAAATTTGGTTGTTCCTACTTTTCTAAAACCGTTTTTTTTATAAAATTTTATAGCTCTTTTATTATTTATTTGAACGTCCAAAATTAAATTAACATTTGCATGTTTTTTTAAAAATTTTAAAAATATTTTTTTGGCTTTTCCATTTCCTTGTTTTTTATTTACCAATTGATTAATTTTAATATCTCCTTTTTGAAAATTATATTTTGTATATTTACCCGGATTTACTTTATATTTTTTCCAAGTTAAAACAACACCATTCTTAAATATAATCTCCTTATTTTGAAATTTCTCTCTTAAATTTCCTTCTAAAAAACGAAAATATCCTCGAGGAAATATTTTTGGATATTGTTTAAATATTTTCACGATTTTTTTAATTTTACTTAATTTCTTTTTTGTTTTGTTGTTTCGATTTCTCTGCGAACGTTTTTTTGATTTCGGCATATATATATCTTTTTAGAAAAAAGATATGGCAAAAACTTTAAAAAGATATGACAAAAATATAACTTTTAAAAAAAAGAACAAAAAACTTTTAAAAGATATATAAAGCATTTTTATTAATTTTTATTAAGATGTCTTATGATAACAATTATTTTAGTTTAGAAACAGAAGAAGACTTGGATGATGAATTTGAAATAAAAAAAATGAAAGAATATTCGAGGGTATCAAAAAATTTTTTATTATTTTTTCAAACTATATATACATTAACATATTTTGCTACTGAAACGTTGCAATTATCAAAAGCTATAAATAAAAATGACCATTTACAGATTACAAACTATTCATATGTTTATAATTTAACACTTATCTTATTTGTTTGTTATTCTATCAATAATATTAGTTCTATTGGGTTAAATATTGTTTTACATAAAATTAATTTAAGAAATTATGACATTGTTTTGTATTTATTTTTTTGTCTAGGTGGGGGAATTGTATTTGCACTTTTGGGAGAAATTCCAACATTGCAAAAAATTGTTATTACTGGTCCATTTTGGAAACATTTATCAATAGCGAGTATTATAACAATCATTATTATTTGCATACCGCTTATTTTTATTTTATATCGTGAAATATATTTTTCTTGGAAGGAAAAAATATTGCGGAGAGAATTATTCAATATAATTGTTTTAATATCATCATTTGGAATAAGTTATTTAACATTGGTTGCAAATGGTGCAGAAGAAATTCATTTACATGTCCATCATGCTATATTTGCCGGAACATTGGCTCTTTTTTGTTCAAATTGGAAAAAAAGATATATCATGTATCTTCATGCTATATTAATGGGAATAGTTATCGAAGGAATTGGATTTTATGGTATAGCTGAATTTTATATTTTTATGTGTGAAAATTCTATAATTACATCCTTTAATAATTCTGTAATAATTACATTTGTTTATGGTTGGTTTTGGTTTGTTATATTTTTTACAACTTATAGAAAATTATTTGGAAATTAAAAATGTTTTTGCAATGTTTTTGCAATGTTTTTTTAAAAAGAATAGATTAATAATGTTTGATGTACTTTTACGGTATAACCTAATCTTTTTGCTTGTGGCAACATAAGTTTTATAGGTGAAATTTTTTTATAAGAAAGCACTACCTTGTCAAATGGTTTCATACCACATTTTTCCAATATTTTTTCAGTTTGATATGTAAAATCGTAGAATTTGTGATTTTTTCTCCAATCACCAACCATAATGCAATATTTTGCACCTGGTAACGCTTTTTCAGATACACGTTGCCATATTTGTTCATATTTTTCTAAAAATGATTCCCAAGTTTTTTCTCTATCTATTCCATCTTTTTCATATTTTTCTAAATTCCAATATGGCGGACATGTTATTAATCCATCATGTTGTGGTATTTTTTCTGTTAAAGTGTTAGCTAAAATATTATCAACTCCGAATTTTTCCTTTGCATTATCAATTGCCTTTTGAGAAATATCATAACCAATGTATGTTTTATTTGCATTTTTTATAGCATTATGTCTTTCCCCCCAACCAGCAAATGGATCGAAAATTATTTGGTTATCTCTTAAATGGTACTCTGCACACCATTCTGCTATATCCTGTGGAAAAGGGCTATATGATGAGCGACTTGATTTTTTATCATGATGTTGTTTGCCTCTAATACCTTTCATTCCTGAAGGTTTTACATCAAATACCGAAACTGGTAAATATTTATAACTTATATCATTTTTTTTATCATTTTTCACAACATTTTCACTAATATCTTTATTTATAAATTTTTTTATCATTAATATTATTTTTTATTTTTATATGTTTTCTTAAACATATAAAATTAAAAATAGGATAAAGATTTTTGTATAACTTTTTCTAAAAGTTAAATTTTTGTTTAACTTTTTCTAAAAAGTTTATAATCCACCTGGGAATCCAACAAGATTAGCACCAATACCAAAACCAGCACCAGACCTAGCTGAAACAGCCATAGAAGGAACATATGTATCAAGGATTGAGAATGTAGCTGCTGCAGTTAATGCGATAAGAAGAACTTCTTCCATATTGAGTGATTTTTTTGGAATTGCATAAGCGGCAATTGCAACCATAATACCTTCAACAACGTATTTTACTGCTCTTCGCATTAATTCTCCTAAATCTAAAGCTGCTATTAAATTATCCAACATATTTATACTAATAAATTAGAAAAAAATAATATAGTTACAAAAAAACTTAAATACTAAAATTATTAATAAATATATATGAGTTCAAATATGAATTTTACTAGAAAAACAAATGAGAATGGTTCAGAAAATCCAAAATATGTTGATTTGTTAGAAGAAGATAAACCAATATCTGGGCAAAAATTTACATGTATTTCTTTTATTTCACCTGAAAATATATTAAAACAAAAAGAACATTTTTATTTTGAAGAATTCCTAAAAGATTTTGATATGACAAAATCAGTAAAAAAATTTACTCAATTTTTAAATTTTATAAGTTATAAATATAATTTGAAATTTGAAAAATTAACGGAAGATTTAAATGAATATCTTAAAAGTGAAAGTGAAACATTTAATACTAATTACGTAAGAGATTCTTATAAAAATTTTGTGGATGCAAATGAAGAACGTTTAGAAAATAGTTTTTCTGAAGCGCAAAATTTCCAGACAAATACACGTGGTATTAAAGTTAGAGGCTCTTATTCCACACAGGGTGAAGCAGAACTTCGATGTAAGTTGCTTCGAGAAGTTGACCCAAATCACAATGTTTTTGTTGGTCCAGTAGGTATGTGGATGCCGTGGGAACCAGACGCCTATAAAACTGGACGTGTTGAATATTTGGAAGAACAATTAAATCAATTAATGAGTGAAAAAATAAAAAATGAAGAATATGCCAAAGTTGAGTTTAATAAAAGAGTAAGAGAAACGAAAGAAAAGGCTATAAAAGAGAATATTAAATTAGCAAAGAAAACAGGTAATAAATTAACCCAAAATATTGACGAAAATGGTAATTTGGTTGGTATTAATAATACAATTGAAAATTCATTTGGATTAAAAGAAGAAATTACAACTGCAGATATTCAAAAAGAATTATTTGAAGGAGATAATATTGTTAATACTAAAAGAGATAAAGGTGTCCGTAAATTTAATGCGGAAGGTAAGCGTGAATAATTTTTTTATAATATTTTTTTATAATTTTTTTATATTTTTGTAAAAAATATAAAAAAAAATTTACCATTTGTTTTTCTTAACATTAATTTGTGGGCCTTTTTTATGAGCTTTTGGGTCGTAATTGTCATCATCGTCATCGGAATTAAGGTCTTTAGACATTTCCCAAAATTCTTTAGAACCCAATCTAAAAGCGTTGTGTGATGAAGCTTTATACCAAAAAATTTGGTCTTCTAATTTATTTGATTTTGCATTGTTTGCGATAACTAAACATTCATAATTTTCAGTGCATTGGTCCATTACTTGACAAAAAGATTCAAATGTTGTAAACATACCAGCATAATTTTCATATATACGTTTTCTATTGCTAATATAAGGTTCTCGTAAAATAAATGTATAATCAATATTTGTTCTTAAATTGGGAGGCACACCTAAAGGATATTGCATAGTAATAACAAGCATAATTTTCCAATGTCTGCCATTCATAAATAATAATCTCATAACTTTTTCTCGAGACCAACTATTATCATATAAACAATCATCTAAAATAACGAAAGCTCTAGCATCAATATTAGATTTACCATAAGCTTGTATTTCTTTTTTTATTTGTTTTAAAACAATTCTTTGTCGTTTTAAAATATTTTCAATAATTGCACTATTATATTCATCATGAATAAATAATTTAGGAACTAGTTTTCCATAAAAACCATTACCGGCTTCTGTTCCCGAAATAACAGTACCAATTGGAATATCTTGGTGATAATATAATAAATCTCTTACCAAAAAACTTTTACCAGTATCACGTCTTCCAATTAAAACTATCACTGGACCTTGTGTCGAATTGGGGTCAAAACTAATTTTTCTCATATCAAATTTCTTTAATTCTAAATTCATATATAATAAAAAAAGTAAATTATATAAAATAAAACCCGCAAATTTTTTATTTTTTTTAAGTTAAAAACAAAAAAAAATAGTAATAAAATAAAACATAATGTTTGATATATTTTATAAAAAAAATAATAACCAAGATTTGTTTGATTTTTTTACAGATAACTCTGAAAATAGGATTACAGATATGCAAAATTATATTCCAATTTATTCAAGATTTTTCTCTCTTAATGAAGTTAATAATAATAAAATTAATTTAAATAATAAATATTCAATAAATAAAATTAAAAGTCAGGAAACAGAAAATAAATTTACTGTATTGGTAGAAAGTGATGATAAAAATCGAACAAAGCATGCAAAAAAATCCTTTTTTAAATATTCTCCTTTAATTGATGCAACAAAATATATGGCTGGAAAATATAAAGATATATCGCAAAATATTATTTGTAATCTTCCTAAATTAAATAATAAAAATGTTTTAAAAAAAATAGATTGTCATGATAATTCTGCATATACTGATTCATTTTTTTCATATTTAACAAGTCAATTATTACACACATATAAATTTATACATGGAATAGATTTTTATGGTTCTTTTTTAGGAATAAAGGAGAATTTTAAATTTGATATAACAGACGAACTAGAATATTTATATGATTATGAATTTTTTCATGAAAATAAAAATATTTTATTTAGAACAGATGAAATACATGAAGAACTAATGGAAGATGATACAAGAAAAAATAGAAAAAAAATAAAGATAGAGGGGAGTGAAGAAATAAAGATAGAAAATATTGATAATGAAATGTATGATGATGTTTTTCAAGTATTAACAACACAAAATATAAAAAAACATAATTTATTTTTTGATGATATTACATTGTCGAATATAGATTATAAAAGAGAAAATGAAATAGAAAAAAAGTCTAACAAAACAAATACAGAATGTTCTTCACGTGTATCAGATACCAGCAATGAAGAAGATGATAGTGACGATGGTGACGATGGTGACGATGGTGACGAAGAAGAAGATGAAGAAGAATTTTCTGATATAACAAATGAATTAACTAATGTATTTGCAAATGTTATTAATTTTCCATGTCAAATAATATGTTTGGAACAATTAGACAATACTTTAGATTTTTTATTAGAAGAAACTAATATTCCAGATAGACATGTAATTTCTTGTTTATTTCAAATAATAATGACTTTAATAGTTTATCAAAAATTATTTGATTTTACACATAATGATTTACATACAAATAATATAATGTTTCAAAAAACTGATAAAAAGTATATACATTATTATTACAATGATAAATATTATAGTGTTCCAACTTTTGGAAAAATATATAAAATAATTGATTTTGGACGAGCTATTTATAAATTTAAAAATAAACAAATATCCAGCGATTGTTTTTATAATAAAGGTGAAGCTTCTGGACAATATAATTTTTCAGTTTTTAGAAATAAAAATAAAAAAGAAATAAAACCAAATAAAGCATTTGATTTAACAAGATTAGGTTGTTCTTTATACGACCATTATGTCGAAGATGTTGATGGTGAAATAAAAAAACCTTTGGTAAAATTAATAACAGAATGGATAACAGATGACAATGAAAAAAACATTTTATATAAGAAAAATGGTGAAGAAAGATATCCAGATTTTAAATTATATAAAATGATAACAAGAAAATGCACAAAAAATACTCCCGAATTTCAATTAACTAAACCAATGTTTCAAAAATTTATTACTAGTAAAAGAAAAATCGGAAAAAAAGCACCAATAATTAATATTGAAAAAATACCAACATATATTTAATTTTTTTTTTTTATACTTTTTTAAAAAAAAGTATAAAAAAAAAAATTAAAACGATGGTGAATCTGTAAAAACTTCAACTATTTTTTTATTTAAAGCAGAATCGCTACCAAATTGAGATAATAAATAATGTCCAAATATAACTGATATATATACAATAATAGAATCTCTTAATAAAAGTTTTGGTGGTACTTCTTTTTTCGTAATGAATCTCATTTCAAAAAATTTTATAACTAAAAAAAAAGCACTAATAATTAACCCATTAAAAAATAATGATGAAGCCATTTATATAAATAATATTTTAAAACATATTATTTATAACGAATTTAAGATAAAACTTCGACATCACCTAAAATGGATATTTTATTCATTTTTTTTGTAGGACTAATATCTTGTAAATCAGCTATATCTAAAGTAACATTTTCATCTGAAATATTTAACGGTCCATCATCAAAATCATCATCAAAATCATCGTCTTCCTCTTCTTCTTTTCTTTTTTCATTTGCTATTCTACTAATTTCTTCTAATCTTTTGTCTGTTTTAGGTGCATGAACAACAGAAGATTTATTTGTTCCCATATCTAATACATTATCGTCGTCATTAAAAGAAATTACAGTTTTTTTGGTTGCATCATTTGAAAATAATTTATCATTAGTCTTTACTTCTTTTTCAACAACCTTTTCCGCCTCTTCTTTTATTTCATTTTTTACACTTTCATCCAATTCTTTTATTGTTTGTTCTGCTATTTTTGTTTGTGTTGCTTCTTCTGCTGATTTTGCTTCCGCTAATTTTGCATCTTCCGCTGATTTTGCTTCCGCTAATTTTTCTTCCGCTAATTTTTCTTCCACTTTCTTTTCTTCTGCTTTCTTTTCTTCTTCACTGTTTTCCTTTAATTTTGGTGATTCAATAGCAATTTCATTATCAATTTTATTAATGGTTGGTTCGCTTGATTTTTCTAAATGTTTCTTTGCTTCTTCTAACATATCTTCAGCTTCTTCGTTATTTACTTGTTTTTCTAAAGTTTCTTCTATTATTTCTTCATGTATCGTTTCATCCATATATGCTCTTAAAATATTTTCAATAGGCATTGATTCTCTTATTACATTTAAAATAGATTCCCTACATAAAATATCACATTCTCTCATATTTTTTTGATAATCTAAAGGCATAATATCTTTTTCAAATAAATAAATATTACTGTATAATTTCCTAGCAAAATTAATATAAACGTTATGAATAAAATCATTTAAACTTGGAATATCAATATCTATTTTTTTTTGATGATTAGATACACGAATACTTGTTAAAATTTTAACTTGAGTTATATGAACACATGTTAATAAATCTTCTAAATAATTACATTTACTTTCTTTTATAATTCTGTTTTTTTCTTCTGTAATTATATTCGTATTCCAGCGAGGCACTCTTGAAATAAAATTTTGAAATGTCATTAAATATTTATCACTCTCTTCATTTTGAACGCATAAATCAAGTGCTTCATTAAAAATAGATTTTATACCTTGGATAACTAAAGGTGAAAGTATATTTATTAAACGAGAAGAATATTCATTTTTAGCTTCAGATAAAACATTAAGATTAAAATCGTCCATTTTTTACATTGTTAATATATTTTCTAAATTAATGTTTTTCCGCATTAAAAATAAATAACAATAAATAAACATCAAATTCTTTTCATTTCTAAATTCTCTCCTAATTTTATCAAAATAAAGTAAAAATTTATATTTATTTTTATTATTGGAATTTTCTATAAATTTTAATATATCTAAAGCATTATATCCTTTATCATAAATTAAATCTATAAATTCAACCAAATTTATTAATTTGCTAAATGTTTTTTTATTAGATAAATTTTTTTTTAACCATAATTCTTTTTTTTTATTAAAATTTATTTCAATTTCTGATTTTTCTTTTATTTTAAATAAATTTGTGTTTGTTTTATTAATAATAGGATATGGTATATAAATACTGCAAAATCTTGATAATATTGGGTTTAATAAATTATTAATATTTTCAATAACTATAAAAAAACGGGTATTATGACTAAAATTTTCTATACATCGCCTTAATGCTGATTGTGCATCTGTTGTTAATTTTTCAGCATTAAATAATATTATACTTTTAAAAATTTTGCCATTATCATTTTGCATATTTCTTTTTGCGAAAAATTTTATATCATCTCTTATAAATCTTATCCCCTTGCAATGTGCGCAATTAACATACATTACATATTCTTTTATTTTATCGTTATCATTTTGATATATTTTATTAATAAAGTAATTTAATATATATCTTTTCCCTGTACCACAATTACCATAAAATATAATATGTGGGATTTTATGATTTTCAATGAAATAATCTAATTTTTTTTTTAGTTTTTGATGGATGTCTATTTTTTTTATTTTATTATCTAAAAATTCATTTTTTATATTCATTTAAATTAATTTATGCAACTTTTTTAAACTTTTTTTTTTTAATTTTATTTATTTTTGAATAAAATTAAATAATTAAGCTATACTATTCAATGGTTTAGAATATGGATTTTGATTAAAGGCATTCAGTACATCTGGTTGATTTCTAACACATGATATAGAATTTTCTCTCACATTCTTTCCCGACATAGCACCTAAATTACCAGTATTAGCATTTCTTTTCGTAAAGTTCGGATTAAGTTGTGCAGGCATGACTGCTTTATTTTTAAGATTGGTAACATTTTGCGAACCTGAAAATAAAGAACTGTTGCCCTGGTTAAATCTATCCACTTTTGACAATTGTTCTTTATTTGGATTAAGTTCAGCATTGTATTCCGCATTATATACACGTGAATTTGGTTGGTTGGCAGATGAAGAACCTGTATATGGTACCGTTGTTGTATCACGATGCTGTCCAACTGGCGTGTGTTTGCTTGTAATATGCGCACCATTGTAGTTTTTACCACCCTGTGTAATGTAATCGTTTCTAATAGTTTGTTCTTTAATTGTTGTTCTGGCTTTATCAGCTGGATTCCAAATAACATTATTACTAACGCTATTTTTACCATGAGCATTACCCATTGGTCTCATATTACCAACTACATTTTGTTTTCTGGATGGTCGCAAAACATCTAAAAGAGGTGTAACCATTGCTTTAAATCCCCTAGCCACCGGACCAAGTTCTTTTTGTTGTTTTGTTAAATTTCTGGCATTTGCTAAAGGACGATATCCTTCTTGTTGAATTTCCCTCATATCTTTTCCTTTTACATCCCATCCATCCCTGTCTGTTGCTATGCCCATGTTAAGAGCTTTAAATTGTGGTTTTTCTGAACGTTGGTGATTCTGTTTAACATATGTACCATTGCCATCTGGAACACCCTGTCCAAAATATTCTTTCGTTTGATAAGCTCTGTTTGCTGGTTTTAATGTAATTGTTCCTCTTGCTTTTTGTGCTTTTTCTGCACCAGTAGTTGTAAGCCATCTATCTTCGCTATTAATAAAATATGTATCAGGTCTATTCTTTTCAACTCTACCATGAAGTCCTAATTGATTTGGTTTATATGCTCCCAAAACTTGTCCAGAATATGTAACTTTTGGGTTTGTAGATGCACGTAATTCATCAACTGTTTTAGGTCTCCAACTGTCTCTTGCTTCCATTCCTGAATTAAATCCACCATCACCTTTATTAGAATAACCTTTATTTAAACCTGGTCCTACGCGTATTTCTTCCCATGGTTTTGTATTATTCATTTTCTGGGAAACAACATTTCTCATTCTTTTTTGTATAAAATCACTGGTAGAAGGCATACCATGTGACCAATTCATATTTTTTTTTGGTTTGAAAAGTGGTGCTTGTCCTTGTTTCGCAATATCTTGCGTTCCTGCACCAGTATATTTATCTAAAATACTTTCATTATTTCCCGTAGTGGATTGTGTAACACTGGAACCAAAATAAGGGACTTGGTTATTGTGTGTTATTTCTCCTAATCTCATTTCTTCACCTGTTAAAGAATTAAATGTTTGTTGTTGTTGTTTATTTGACATTTGTAATGTTTCATAATTACCCGGATTGTAATAGTTATCTGCTGTATTTTTCTTTCCAGCATAATCATTTACATTTTTTTCTAATTCTTTTCTATCTAAAACCGGATAATTTTTAACTTGTTTGTTCATATTTGGTAATTTTGATGGTCTATGCATTTTGTTAAAAGCTTCTTTTAAAGAAGAATTGTCTTTTTTTTGCTTTGATAAAATATACATCATGCCTAATGCTACTAAAGGAATTGCTACTTGGGCCATTATTATTTATATCATATACTTTTATAATTTTTTATACTTTTTAATTTTTTTAATACTTTTTAATTTTTTTTATACTTTTTAAATTTATTGAAAAAAATTTAAAAAGTATAAAAAAAATTATAAAAAAACTTAATTATCAATTAGTGTTGAACATGGGTAATCAGGTATGTAATTGTCTCTTTCAAGTAATCTTGTATTAAGATTATTTTGGAAACGTTTGCAAACATTTTCTTGTGGGTCTAAAAGTAATGGATACGTATGATTTTGTTCTAAATCTCTATATAACCAAGATGGATGAGTAGCCCTTGTCTGATCCGTAAAACTAGTATTATTACTTTTATAATTCACATTATATGTTTTTACCGTTTTTTGTGGAAATTTTTCATCTTTGCAATATTTCTTCATCTTTCTTCCTACATTCTTTAAATCACTATCAATATCTATCGGATGTCCATTATAAACACCCATTAAATTACCACCCCATTTTTGCATACGAAGTTGTGGGTCATTAAACACATTTGGTTTGTCACCTGCATTACCGGGTACATTTAATATATATCTACCTGGACCTGTTGCTTGTTGGAGGTTTTTTTGAACTCTACATGAATCATAATTATATCTTGTAAATGCCATACTTAAATTATATAAATATATTTTTTTTCTATTTTTTTTCTTTTTTTTTCTTTTTTTTTCTATTTTTTTTCTATTTTTTTATAATCCAGCGTCGGATACTTTCTTTTCTAAAGCTTCTTGGGTAAAAATGAAGTTATTTTGTAATTTGGGTTTTAAAACAAGTATGCTGCAAAACTCCGTTTTGCTCACTCCAATATAACATACTGTACTATCAGCAGCGTTATAATTAATAATTATTTTTTTTTATACTTTAGTTACGGAGTACCAACAGAAAACCCAACGTGTGTTAACACCATAGTATCATATTCAGCTCTTTTACCATCACCAGATGTAAC
>MDTF01018892.1_pt1 | contig 12234 bp, 14 predicted proteins | sample 811191 | NCBI WGS metagenome assembly MDTF01 (sample SAMN05326649, study PRJNA326480) | marine metagenome | isolation source: seawater | place: Southern Ocean | collected 2011
AACAAGTTGATGAAAAAACTAGAAGCAAAACTTCTATTAATGATTTATTAAGAGAATAATGAAAAATTTTGATGAATTGCAGTTATCAAAAGATTTAATTAGATTTCCTAGTGTTGCACCTGTTGATGCTGGTGCTATAAATTATTTATCAAAAAAATTAAAACAATTAGGATTTAGTTGTAAAATTTTAGAATTTAGAGATAAAAAAAATCCAACTATTAAAAATCTTTACGCAAGACTAGGAAGCAAACAACCAAATTTATGTTATGCAGGTCATACAGATGTTGTTCCTCCAGGGAATGTAAAAGATTGGACCTTCAACCCTTTTAAAGCAGCTATAAAAAATAATTATTTAATAGGTAGAGGAGCAAATGATATGAAAAGTTCTATTGCTTGTTTTTTATCAGCGGTAAGTAATTTTTTAAAAGATAATAAAAATATCAATGGATCTATAAGTTTTCTAATTACAGGCGATGAAGAGGCTCAAGCTATCAACGGCACAAAAAAAGTAGTTGATTATTTAATTAAAAAGAAAGAAAAAATTGATTTTTGCATTGTTGGGGAGCCAACCAATCCTAAAAAATTAGGAGAGATGATTAAAATAGGCAGAAGAGGAAGTTTGTCTTGTAATCTAGAGGTTCAAGGCAGTCAAGGTCATGTTGCTTACCCTCACCTCTCAAATAATCCTATAAATAGTTTGATGGCTATATTTAAAAAACTTAAAGAAAAGCCTCTAGACAAAGGAAATAAACATTTCCAACCATCAAACTTAGAGTTTACAGGGGTTCAAGTTGACAACAAAGTTCACAACGTAATACCGGCAAGAGCAAGTACAAAATTTAATATTAGATATAATAACTTTCATACAGCTATTAGTTTAAAAAAAATGATCAACTCTACAGTTAAATTAATTTGTAAAAAAAATAAAATAAAATACAAAATTGAATTCTTTAGTTCAGGAGATTCTTTCTTGACCAAACCTGGGGCTACGATTCAAATGGTAAGAAAAATTATAAAAAAAATTACGAAAACAAATACTATTTTTTCTACAACAGGTGGCACATCAGATGCGAGATTTATTAAAAAAATTGCTCCTTGTCTTGAATTTGGTTTGGTAAACAAAACAATGCACAAAGTTGATGAGTGTGTTTCTTTGTCAGATCTAAAAAAATTAACAAAAATTTATCATAGTATTTTAATTGAATATTTTAAGTGAAATTATTCAACAACAAAAAAATTAAAAAAGAACCTAGCATATCTATAATATTACCAAATTATAACAGCTCTAAAACCATTTTAGCTACGATTAACTCTGTAATACAGCAATCATATAAAAATTGGAAACTCATTATTATTGATGATTGCTCTGACACAAAAACAAAAAAAACTTTAGCTAAATTTAAAAAAGTGAAAAAAATAAAAATTCTTTATTTAAAAAAAAATAAAGGTGCGGGATACTGCAGAAATATAGCTATAAAAAAATCTAATTCACATTATTTAGCTTTTATTGATTCTGACGACTTATGGGAAAAAAATAAACTAAAAATGCAAATTAATTTTATGGTAAATAATAATTACGATTTTACTTACACTTATTACAAAACTTTTACTGACAACAAAAAAATTATTAAAAAAATTAAAACCCCTAAAAAATTTAATTTCAAATCATTTACTAGAAATACTTCTATAGCAACTAGCTCAATGATTATTAAAAAAAAACTATGTAAAGAATTTAAATTTTCTGACACCAGAATTTGTGAAGACTATTATTACAAATGCCAGATATTAAAAAAAATTGGATATGCCTATTGTTATCCTTACTATCTCACACAATATCAGATTAGAAAAAATTCTCTTCAAAGCAATAGATTAAGAACTTTATTTTGGATGTGGAAGATAAATAAGAATTTTAATAAATTTGATGTTATAAAAAATCTAATTTCAATTTTTTTAATATCTATAAACTCTTTAAAAAAATATGGTTTAAGATAAGCAGAACTAATAATTTACTTTATGCAAATATAGTCCTCTTGCAGGAGCAGGGGGTGCGCAATCAATTCGTTTCTTTGAATTCATCACAGCTTTAAATTTTTTTATACTCCATTTTTTTTCAGCTACAAATTTTAAACATCCGACCATTGATCTTACTTGTTGTTGTAGAAATGATTTTGACTTAAATGTTATGGTTATTTTGCTTTCTTTTTTTGTTACCAACACACTCTCTAAAGTTCTAATAGGGGATTTAGCTCCACATGAAGAAGATCTAAAAGTTGAAAAATCTCTTGTTCCTTCTAAAAGTTTGGCAGCTTTTTTTATTAATCTGACATTTAAAACAGATTTTATATGCCAAGCTTTATTTACATCTAAAGATAGTGGAGCAATACGATTAATAACCAAGTATTTATAGCACCTTTTTTTGGCACTATATCTAGCATGAAAATTTTTCTTCTTTGTTTTTATTTCTAAAATAGATATTTTTTTTTTATTTAAAAAAAAATTTACACTATTTAAAAAAACAAGTTTATTATTTATTTTTGCTTTAGTTGAGAAATGAGCTGACTGTGCAAATGCGTGAACACCTGAGTCTGTTCGACCAGAACCATACAGATTAATTTTTTGCTTTAGTATTTTGCTCAGAGTTTTTTGAATAGTTTCTTGAATAGACAGTCCATTTTTTTGTTTCTGCCAGCCAACAAAGTTTGTTCCATCATATTCAATTATAATTTGATATATCAACATTATTTAAGTTCATCACCTTGATTAAAAACTATGCCAGTCAAAAAATTTTTTAATGATAGTCGGTTTTTTCCTTCTTTTTGTATTTCAATAAATTCTAAAGATTTATCCCCACATCCAACAGTAAATTTTTTATCAATAATTGCACCTGATGTTCCTCTCATTTCAACAATTTTAGCTCTCCATATCTTATATCTCGTTTCTTTATATATAAACCAAGCTCCTGGACTGGGATTGAGTCCATTGATTTTTGCCAATATTTCCTTTGCACTTTCGTTCCAGTTTATTTTAGCTTCACTTTTTTCAATTTTTTTTGCGTAAGTTGCTAATTTATGATTTTGATTAATAAATTTTAATTTTTTATTAAATATATCATCTAATATTTTTACAATAGATTTTGCGCTAATTTTTGATAAATTTTTTGATATTTCTTCTGTTGTTGACAATTCATTGATTTTGATTTTAATTTTTTTCATTACTGGTCCTGCGTCTAGCTTTTCTACAATCTTCATTATACTTATGCCTGTTTCGATATCAGAGTTCATTATCGATCGTTGTATTGGTGCCGCGCCACGCCAAACAGGAAGTAGTGATGCATGTATGTTTATAAAACCTTCTTTTGGTATATTTAGAAATTTGTTTGTTATTAATTGTCCGTATGCAACTACTATAACTATATCTGGATTCAATTTTTTTATAAATTCATATTCTTCTTCTGAATTTAGGTTTTTTGGATTTCTTAAAATTAGATTTAATTTTTCAGCACAATTTTGTACTGGCGATATATTTACTTTTTGGCCTCTGTTAGACCTTTTTGGTGCTTGAGTATAAACACAAGAAACTTCATAAGATGACTTCGCTATAGTTTCTAATATTGGAACAGAAAATTTAGGTGTTCCCATAAAGATAACTTTTTTATGTAACATTAATTTTATGAATTTAAACTACTATTCTTTCTAATGATTTTTTTTGTTTTGAGAGTTTTTTTTTAATAAAATTTTTTTTTAATTTTGAGAGATAATCAATAAATAAAATACCTTCTAAATGGTCCATTTCATGCTGAATGCAAGTTGCTAAAAGTCCCTCTGCTTTTAATTCTTGTTGTTTGTTGTTGTAGTCTAAATACTTTATGTGACAATTATCTGGTCTATCTATTTCAGCAAATTGTCCAGGTACTGACAAGCACCCTTCTTCATATGTTGCATTTGAATTTGATTTCAAAATTATTTTAGGATTAACAAAATATAAAGGTCTTTTTTCTTCTTCTTTTGATAAATCTATTACTATAATTCTTTTCGGAATACCAACTTGTATAGCTGCTAGACCAATCCCAGGTGCGGCATACATTGTGTCAAGCATGTCATCCATCAACTTCCTAACTTCATCGTCAACAACCTCTACGTTATTTGATTTATGTCTCAAAAAGGGATCTGGTTCTGTTAAAATTTTTCTAATAGTCATTTAAGTATCATATTAGATTTCACTTCTTTCTGGTAAAATCGTAAATAAAATTTTATTTCTAGTCCTTGTAAAACCTGCTTCATTAAATAAGTAATTAATAAAATAAATAGTTTGTAGATCTAAATCTAAAATTTCATCTTCTCCAACCAACTCTATAATTCTTAGCAATACTAAACCAACTTCTTTATTTTTCACTAAATTTAACAACTCAATAGGTGGTAAATTATTTTTCTTAATTTCATTGAAGTTTATTCCCTTAGGTATTTTAAAGCCATCATTTTCAAGGGATTCGAAAAGAATAGCATCCTGTATAAAAATTTTATATTTTTTATTTCTTTTAATTTTATTATGAATTTTTTCTAATTCTTTTTGTATTTTATTTTTAGAACTATTTTTTTCAGTATAAAATTTTGTTATTTTAGATGTATAATACTTACTGTCATTATACTTTATTTTTCCTAATATCTTTTCTTTTTTTTCAGTAATATTTTGAAATACTAGATTTTTATATCCCAATGGAATTTTTTCAAAATCTAGAGCTTGTAACTCTTGACTCAAATATTCCTTAAAAATATTAGTTAGATTATCTTTTTTAAATAGGTCATTTAATAAAAAAAGATATTTTAATTTTGCTTCAACATTATCTGATAATAAAATTTTTTGATAAATTAATGCTCTAGCGCTTACAGAGTCTAGTGTTAGGTAAGCTTCATCGATATTTAAAAAATCATTAAAATTAAATTTTAAATTTGTGTAGATTTCAAAAATATATGATTTTGCTAAATTATTATTATTAGCTATAATTTCTAACTTTTTAATCTCATTTTTGCTTTCAAAGTCATCGACTTTTAATAAATTTGATGAAATTAAATATTTCCATATTTTTTTATCAGTTTTTTTATTGGGCATATAATTAAAATCTGAGACTGTGATCGAAGATAAGTAAAAATTTAGAAGTGAGCTGTCATCAATTGTTTTGTCTTCTTCTTTTTTTAAATCTAAAAGAAAACTAATCTTATTGTCAAAAAATTTATTTGATAATTTTTGTTCTCTAAGCAAGTCATGCATAAGTTGCGCTTCATTTTTTTTATTATTATTGATCAGACAAATAATTTTAAATTGATCTAAGTAAGTATCTTTTACATTTATTGTAATTGAAGAAACTTTTTTACATGCCTCTCTCACATTAGCTGCTGCGATATTCTTATCGACTAAATATTTTATAATTTTTTTTTTATTAGGGAAGTTTTTATTCTTATTTAAAAAAATTGTTATAAGATCATCTTTTTGATTCTCTATTAACCAGTTTAATTTATAATTTAAAAATTCTTCATCTGTTATGTTTTGTTGTGGTAAATTTGAGATTGTAAACATGGTATTTACAAACAATTCTTCTGCAAATGATGAAAGTTTGATTTTATTAATTCTGTCTATTGTGTCTTTCACTCTTGTACCTTCAGAATTTAACCACATGTCTAAAGTTAAATCATTTTCTTCAGGTTCAAATATTCCGTAGATTGGTTTGCTTATTTCTGTATCGCTTGAATCAATCTCAATTTTCTTAGGAGCTTTTATATTAATCCTAACATTTGTATCTAATTTTTTCTCAGTTGTATTAAGTGTTTCTTTAATAAGAAGATTTTCATTGAGATTCTCTTTTTTCCAAATATCTACAGCCTCTTCTGAAAAAAGCGGTGTTATAAAAAGGATTAAAAAAAATGATAAAGTTTTTTTATTTAAGCTTAATAATTTCATTGGTAATATTTTTTTTAATTTCTTGCTTTGGAGCTGGAAAATTAAATTTGCTTAGTAAAAACAGTGCAAATAAAATAGCTAGAATATATAAAAAATAATTTATTATTTTTCTTTTGATTGATACCTTTGAGCTAAGTCTATTGTAATTAAATTGCATAATAGTTAAATATATTTAAACTAAATAATGAATAAATAAGACAAATTTATGATAAATCAAATTATAAATTAGGAAATTAATTGAAAAAAAACCTTACTTTAACAGGAATGATGGGTGTCGGAAAATCGACAATAGGAAAAAGTTTATCGAATCAGCTTTCGATGGGATTTGTAGATATAGATAGAATTATTGAGAAAAAGCTTAATATGACGATTCAAAATATTTTTAAAAAAAGAGGAGAGGTTTATTTCAGAAAATTTGAAGAAAAAATCACCCTTCAAGAAATTAAAAGAGAGGGAATCGTAATATCCTTGGGTGGTGGTGCTTTTATTAATCCTAAAATTAGAAAAGAAATTCTTAATACTAGTAAAAGTTTTTGGCTGGATTTGAGTGTAAGTTTAATTGAAAAAAGATTAATAAAATCAAAAAAAAGACCTTTGTTAAATCGTACTAGTCTTAAAACTACCTTGAAAAAAATTTATGATGAAAGAAAAAAAACTTATGCACTTGCTAACTATAGAATAGACTGTGATAAATTAAATATAGATTTAATAACAAGTAAAATTATTTCACTTTATGAAAACTATTAAAATAAAAGTAAAAAATTCAAATTCAGATTATTCTATAATAATTGGTAGAGATATTTTAAAAATGATTCCCGATCAAATAAGATTAACTTGCCCCGAAGTAAAAAAAATTGGATTAATAATAGACAAAAAAATACCAAAAAAGTTTGTAAATAAATTAAAAACATTTTTAAAAAAATATAGAATTTTTGTATTTGAATACTCAGTTGACGAAAAATTTAAATCATTTTCAAATGTAAATAAATTAGTAGAAAGATGTCTTGCTAATAATTTTAATAGAAATGACGTCTTAATATCTTTTGGTGGAGGCATAACGGGCGATTTTACAGCTTTCGCTGCGAGTATAATTAAGAGAGGTATAAACTTTGTAAATGTTCCAACAACTTTATTGGCTCAAGTAGATTCATCTGTCGGTGGAAAAACAGGTGTAAATTCAAAACTTGGTAAAAATTTAATTGGTTCTTTCTACCAACCAAAGTTTGTTGTATCTGATGTGGCACTTCTAAAAAGTTTACCTCAAAGAGAGTTAATTTGTGGTTTTGCAGAAATCTTAAAACACTCTTTAATTTTGAATAATAATCTTTTTAATTGGTTAAAAATAAATTCTAAACAAATACTGGTTGGGAAAAATTTAGACTTACTACAAAAAGCAATAGTTGAAAGTTGCAAGACAAAACTTTATTTTGTCAACAAAGATATTCATGAAAAAAATATTAGAATGACTCTGAATTTTGGACATACTTTTGCGCACGCAATCGAAGTTCAAAATAAATATTCCAAAAGAATAAATCATGGAGAAGCTGTTATTATGGGAATGATGCTGGCCACTAAATTGTCATATTTAAAAAAAATATGCAGCTTAAAAGTTCTTCAGCAACTTAGAGATATCTATAATTCTAACAACTTGAAAGACGATATTAAAAAATTTTTTAAAAAGAATGAGTATAACAAAATTGTTAACCACATGTGCAATGACAAAAAGAATAACGATAAAAAAGTTAATTTAATTTTATTGAAGAAAATTGGAAAGACTACCCTACCAAATGCATATAAAATTTCTTCTAATGAACTTAAAAAAGTGTTTAATAAAATTATTTAATTTGTATTTCTAGCGCGTGAATTTTACTTTTTAATTCTGCTGCAAGAACTTTCATCACTTGTCTTTGGGCCTGTATTTTTTTTAGTGAAATTAAATAAGTAGATTGAATTTCAAGTTTTAAATGATATTTTTCAGAGTCAAAAAATTTATGTTTTTTATGTAAATTGCTATTATCTGTTATTAAAATACTTTCAATCTTAATATTTTTTTTAATTTTATTTTCTATGAGCTTTAAAAAATTATCCATATAGTCCTAATTTACTATATAACTTCTTTTTTAATATGAAAATTATTTGTGATTGGGAAAATTGTGAACAGATAGGCGCTTACCGAGCACCTTTAGAAAAAGATAATAGTAAAAAGTACAGGCTACTTTGCTTGGAGCATATTAAAGTTTTCAACAAAAAATGGAACTACTTTTCAAATATGTCTGATCAACAAGTTGAGTATTTTATCAAATCAGATCTAACTTGGCATAAAGCAACAAAAAGCTTTAGCTCATCTGATAATTTTTTTAATATCCTTTGGAATAATGCCTTGGAAGATAAGCTAAATATTTTTAAATCTGAAAGTTTTAATGATTATAAAAAAACTCAATTAAGTAAAACAGATAGGGATGCGCTTGATTCTATGCAGCTAAAATATGATGCTAAATGGGAAGAAATTCAAAAACAATTTAAAACACTTGTTAAAAAATTTCATCCTGATAAAAACCAAGGAAGTAGAAAGTTTGAAGATAAATTAAAACAAATTACCTTAGCTTATAGTCAACTTAAAATGACAGTAGGAAAAAAATAGTGACTAATTTAACATCATTAAAGAAACCTGATATTAAAATATCTGTAAAACAAACCTTTGGTATTGATACTGAAATGCAGATTGATGCTTTTTCAAAAAAAAATGAATTTGTTCCAAAAATAGATCAAGACTATAAATTTGATAGAGATACAACTTTAGCCATACTCTCTGGATTCGCTTTTAATAAAAGAGTTTTAATTCAAGGTTATCATGGAACAGGTAAATCTACCCATATTGAACAAGTAGCTGCGAGACTTAATTGGCCATGTGTAAGAGTCAATCTAGATAGCCATGTTAGTAGAATAGATCTTATAGGAAAAGATGCTATTGTTTTAAAAGACGGCAAACAAATTACAGAGTTTAAAGAAGGTATCCTGCCTTGGTCTATTCAAAATCCTGTAGCGTTAGTATTTGATGAATATGATGCTGGAAGACCAGATGTAATGTTTGTAATTCAAAGAGTGCTAGAAAGTGAAGGTAATTTTACACTATTAGATAAAAATAAAGTTATTGGTCAACATGATTATTTTCGAATGTTTGCAACGACCAATACGATTGGACTTGGTGATACAACTGGTCTTTATCATGGAACTCAACAAATCAATCAAGGTCAAATGGATAGATGGAATATTGTTACAACTCTTAATTACTTGCCTTTTGATAAAGAATTAGAAATAGTTTTAACAAAAAATAAAAGCTATAACTCAAAAGAAGGTAAAGAAAAAATTTCAAACATGATCAAAGTTGCAGATTTAACAAGAAAAGGATTTGTAAATGGAGATATATCTACAGTAATGAGTCCTAGAACCATTCTTCACTGGGCTGAAAATACTCAAATATTCAGTGACCATGGATATGCTTTTAGGTTAACTTTTTTAAATAAGTGTGATGATACAGAAAAAAAAATAATTTCTGAGTATTATCAAAGATGTTTTGGCGAAGATCTACCGGAGTCGTCAATTAATGTTACTATTTCCTAAATGGAAAAAAAAGCTGAGATTGTTGAAAATTTTAAAAAAGCGATTACTTCTACAATAAAATCTATTATTGGTGACCAAAATATTGACGTTACTTTTGGCGGTGAAACGGCCAAAAAGAATGTTACTGTTGTTAATCTTCCAAATATTCAAAATATAGATAATAAAATTGACTATATAAAAACAAGGGCTTTGGCAGACTCTGAGGCTTTGAAATTAAGATGTTCAGATGCAAGTATCTATAATTCTTTTGAGCCGCAGGGTAATATCTCAAAACTTTTGTACGCTGTGGCGGAGAAAATTAGATATGAAAATATTGGATCTTCTTACTATAGAGGAATCAAGGAAAACTTAAATCAATATTACAAAATAAAAAGTAAACAAAAAAAAGACTATAAAAATAATGATTATGAATTTGTAGATGCTTTTGAAAATTATTTAAGAAATAAGATTTTTAATTTAAATAACAATAAGGAAATAGAAAATAAATATAAAAAATATAATAAAAAACTAGATACTAAATTCAAAAATATATTGGATGTATTGCATAATTCGATTTTTGATCAAAAACAGTTTAATTCTTTAATTTCTAAATTAATTTCACAGATGCAAATTGACGAAAATATTGAATCAGGACAAAAAGATGACAGTCTAATTGATGAGAATAACTTAGAAAACAAATCAAACGAAAAAAATGATCAAGACTCTAAAAACTCAGAAAATAATGATACGCCTACTGATGGTAGTTTGCCTGATGTGGATCAATTATCATCCCAAATTGACAAGAAAATTGAGGTCGATGATGAGGAAGATAAATCTCAGACTTCTTCTAGGGGAAATAGAGAGAGAGATAAACACTTTGGTGACTCAAAGTATAAAAACTATACACAAGAGTTTGATGAAATAATTAATGCTGATGAATTAGAAAATGAAGTAGAGCTTTTGCGCTTAAGACAAAGTCTTGACCAACAATTGTTAAACTTAAAAAATTTTATTTCTAAATTAGCTAATAAACTACAAAGAAAACTATTAGCAAAACAGAATAGGTCCTGGGATTTCGATCTAGAAGAAGGCACACTAGACACCTCAAAACTAACAAGAATCATTATTGATCCACTGAACTCACTGTCTTTCAAAAAAGAAAAGGATATTAAGTTTAAAGATACGTTAGTTACTATTTTAATTGATAACTCTGGATCTATGAGAGGAAAGCCAATTTCAGTAGCTGCAATATGTGCTGATATTTTATCGAGAACATTAGAAAGATGTTCAGTAAAAGTAGAGATATTAGGTTTCACAACTAAACACTGGAAAGGTGGACAAAGTAGACAAAAATGGATGGATAATCAAAAACCATTATTTCCTGGTAGACTAAATGACTTAAGACACATTATCTATAAATCAGCAGACACACCCTGGAGGCAATCTAAAAATAATATGGGACTTATGTTAAAAGAAGGCTTACTAAAAGAAAATATTGACGGTGAAGCTTTAAAATGGGCTTACAATAAAATTCTTAAAAGAAAAGAAGAGAGAAAAATATTAATGGTTATATCTGATGGCGCTCCTGTAGATGATTCAACTTTATCAACAAATACAAGTGATTATTTAGAAAATAATTTAAAACAAACGGTAAAATGGATAGAAAAAAATTCTTCTGTAGAGTTACTTGCAATTGGTATTGGCCACGATGTAACTCGATATTATGACAAAGCAATTAGAATTACTGATGTTCAAGATCTTGGGGATGTTATGATAAATCAATTAACTGATTTATTTAGTGAAAGTAAAAAAAGAAAAATACATTAAACAATATATTTTTTTTCATTTAAGTCTCTAATTTTAAAAATTAATAATCTAAATGGTATTAACATTAGAAGAGACATTAAAAATTTTACAAACAAATCCCCAAAAGCAAGTGTTACCCAGGAAATACCTGTTCCTAAAAATGAAATAGAAAAAAACAAAAAAGTATCAACGGTCGAACCTGTAATGGACGAAGTTATTGGTGCCACAAACCATACTTTATTTCTTAGACGTTGAAAAATTTCTATATCTATTAATTGAGCAACTAGAAAAGCTGTTCCTGAACCTAGGGCTATTCTAATTGAAATTATATCTTTAAAATTTGTTGAGACAAATGTTGTTAATAAAATTCCTATACCAAAACCAATATACACTAACTTCCTAGCTTTTTTTATTCCAAACCTTCGATTTGCTAAATCAGTAATCAAAAAGGTTATAGGATAACTAAAAGCTCCATAAGTTAGTATGTCTTGTAAATTAAATTTATTAATTGGAAATTGAACTAAATAATTAGAAATAATAATTATTACACCCATTATAGTTGAGAGTATTATAAATAAATTTCTATCTGAGGATTTTTTCACTGACACCTAAGCAAGTGTATTGATACTAATTTTTAATTTTTGTGCTTTTTTGGAAAGTTTTTGTTTTTTAACTGTCTTTAAATATTGATCAAGACCACCTTTAAAATCTACTGAACGCACTGCTGAATTAGTTACTTTTAGTGTAATATTTTTTTTAAGTTTATCACTTTTAAAGGTTACTTTTTTTAAATTAGGTAAAAACCTTCTTTTGGTCTTATTGTTAGCATGGCTAACATTATTACCCTTTAAAGGTGATACTCCTGTAAGTTCGCAT
>MDTF01007254.1_pt1 | contig 12220 bp, 14 predicted proteins | sample 811191 | NCBI WGS metagenome assembly MDTF01 (sample SAMN05326649, study PRJNA326480) | marine metagenome | isolation source: seawater | place: Southern Ocean | collected 2011
TCTACTACCTTGATTTTTATCAGGATGAAATTTCTTTACAAGAGTTTTAAATTGTTTTTGAATTTCTTCCCATTTAGCATCATATTTTAGTTCCATAGCATCAAATGCATCCCTATCGGTATTACTTAATTGAGTTCTTTTATACTCATTGAAACTTTCAGATTTAAAAATATTTAATTTATCCTCTAAAGCATTATTCCAAAGAATATTAAAAAAATTATCCGAGGAGCTAAAACTTTTTGTTGCCTTGTGCCAAGTTAAATCTGATTTGACAAAATACTCAACTTCTTGGTCAGTCATATCTGAAAAATAATTCCACTTTTTATTAAAAATTTTAATATGTTCCAAACAAAGAAGCCGATATTTTTTACTATTATCTTTTTCCAATGGAGCTTTATAGCCGCCAGTTTGATCACAATTTTCCCAATCACAAATAATTTTCATATCAAAAAAGTAGTTATATAGTAAATTATAAATATATGAATGATTTTTTAAAGTTTATAGAAGATAAAATTAAAAAAAATATTAAGACCGAAGGTGTGTTGATAACTGATAATAGCGTATTGCATAAAAAACATAAATTTTTTAATCAACAAAAGTATCATTTATGCATCGAAATTAAGTCAAGTTATTTAAGTTCTTTAACAAGAATTAAAGCACATAAAGAGATAATGAAACTTCTAGCTGAAGAGTTAAACGCTAAGATTCACGCTTTAGAAATAAAAATTAAATAATTTTATTAAAATTTTTTTTCATTTCTATCAAAGAAATTTTATAAGCATTTGGCAGTGTAGTTTGGCCAATATTTTTTAACAAAATTAAATTAATTTTATTATCGTTATTTTTTTTATCTTTAACCATGTGTTTTATAATCTCTTTATATTCTCTTTCTTTAAATTTTTTTTTAATATCATATTTTAAATTATTAAGTTTATAAATATTTATTAACTGAGTAAGTGTATGTAAACTGCATATCTTTTTTAAGTAAGATAACCTGGCGGCCATCATCATGCCCATAATAACTGCCTCACCATGATTTATTTTTTTGGAGTAATTGCTTTGTAGCTCAATAGCATGAGCGAATGTATGACCAAAATTTAACATCATTCTAATATTTTTTTCATAAACATCTTTATTAATAAAATGCATTTTTACTTTACAGCTCCTAATAATTGCCTGCTGTAAAATATTTAGATTTCGATCCACAAGCATTTGATGAGAATATTTTTGAAGCCATTCAAAAAAATTATTTTTTAATATCAAGGAATGTTTTAAAATTTCAGCATAGCCACAGACCAACTCTCTTTGTGGCAAGCTTTTAAGAAGATCAACATCAGACACTACTAGTTTTGGTTGGTAGAAAGTTCCAATCAAGTTTTTACCAAGTTTTGAATTTACACCTGTCTTTCCTCCAATGGAAGAGTCAACCTGTGAAAGCAATGTCGTGGGTACATTAATAAAATTTATACCTCTTTTAATTATGCTTGCAGAAAAAGCACTAAAGTCACCGAGAATACCACCACCAAAAGAAATTAAAATATCACTTCTATTAAAATTATTAAAAAGGCATTTTTCTACTAATTTATTTACATTATCAAAAGACTTAAATTTTTCATTTACAGAATATTCAAAGAGATAGATGTCATACTTTTTTAGAATATATAATAATTTGTTTTTAAATTTTTTTGGTACATTTTTATCTACAACTAAAGCAATTTTCTTGGCATTAGGACAAAGAGTTTTAATTCTTTTAGGAATTTGTGCTAAAATATTACTCCCAATTACTATGGAATAATTTGCACTTAAATTTTTGACTTGAAGTTTAACTGTCTGCATAGAGTTTAATTATCTTACTAGTTATTAAATTTTTACTTAGTTTGTCACAATCTATTCTGTGGTTGGCAATAACATAAGTTCTTTTTCTTTCATTGTAAATTTCTTCTAAGGTTGTTTTTATATTTCCCTTGTTTAGAAGAGGTCTTTTGTTTGATTTAATTAATCTTTTCTCGATTAATTCTATACTTAAATCAAGCCAGAAGCTTTTACAGTGTAAAAGAATATTTTTTCTAATTTTAGGATTCATAAAAGCTCCACCACCTAAAGAAATTACAATATTTTTCTTTTTCATTTCTTCAATTGTTATTTTTTCTTCAAGTTTTCTAAAATAAGGCTCACCTTTTTCCTCAAATATTTTATTGATACTCATCTTAAGTTTATTTTCAATAATTTTATCTATGTCAGAAAATTGCATTAAAAGTCTCTTAGATAAAGTTCTACCTATTGTAGACTTTCCAACACCCATCATTCCGGTTAAAGCAAGGTTTTTGTTCAATTAAAGTCCTAATTTATAATTTGATTTATCACAAATTTGTCTTATTTATTTAGTTTAAATATATTTAATTATTATGCAATTTAATAACAACAATCGATTTGTAGCAAAAAAATCAAAAAAAAAAAAATTACTGAATTTTTTTTTATTGGCTATAATTTTCTTATTTATCTTATTTTTGCTTAGTAAATTTAACTTTCCATCACCCAAGCAAGAAATAAAAAAAAATATTATTAATGAAATTATCAAGCTTAAATAAAAAAATATTTTTTTTTTTTATTTTAATTGCTTATACACCAGCACTTTATTCAGAAGAAACCATAGATATATGGAATAAAGAAAATTTAAATAAAAAAAAAAGTTCTACTAAAATTGAAAATATTCTTACAGAAAAAAAAACAAATATTGATATAAACGCACAACCATCGAAAGAAATCGAAATTAATTCAAATAATTTAATTGCAAGTACAAAATCTATATATGGAATACTTGAACCAAGCGAAAATAATTTAACCTTAAAGATGTGGGAAAATTCTGAAGGCACGAGAATTAAAGATACAATAAACCGAATTAATAAAATTAAACTGTCCTCATATGCGGAAGAGTTATTTGTTAACACTTTGTTCACGATCTCTAAACTGCCAGGTCGAAATATAACAGAAGAAGAATTTATAGACTATAAAATAGATTGGCTTATTCGTAATAAAAAAGATGAACTCATATCTATTTTTTTAAATAAAAATAAAAATTTTCCAAACAAAAGTAAAATTATTAAATATTTAGTTGATAAAAATATTGCAAAAGCAAACTTGAAAGAAGCTTGTTTAAAAATCACACTAATCAACAGTGATATAAAAGATTCATATTTAGATCAATTTAAAATTATTTGTTTAATTAATGAAGATAAACAAAATGAAGCGCAACTTGTGTTTGACCTGCTTAGAGAACAGAAATTGTCTAATGAATTTTTTGATAATAAAATTAATTATTTGTTAGGAGTTAGGACTAAAGAGGACAAAAAAATCAATGATACAAATCTTTTAAATTTTTATTTATCTTCAATTACTGTTTCAGATTTTAACTATATTCCAAACAAAAAAACCGATAAGAAAATATGGCAGTATCTTGCTGCAGCAGACTTAATAAATATAAGTAATTTTGAAAATCAAGACCGAATTAAAGAATTGGAGATAGCAGCTAATAAAAATAATTTAGCAAAATCTTATATTTTAGAAGTTTATAAAAATATAAAGTTTAGCTTTAATGATTTATTGAATGTAGACGAAATTTACCTAGGGCTTGAACCTATAAATAGTAGGGCGCTAGTATATCAAAAAATTTTATTATCAGACAACATTGAAACAAAATTAAAATATCTATTTTTATTAAATGATTTATTTAAAAAAGATAATTTAGCTAATGTATTTAAAGAATATCTAAGTCAAGAATTGAAAGTAATAAATGTGGAGAAAATACCAGAAGAATATCAAACATTAGTAGCTAACAGTATAATTTTTGAGAAAAAAGATAAGTTAGGAAAAATTAAGTATAGCGACAAGAGTTATCACACATCAAAAGTTATGAAATACTATGTCGAAAAAAATTTTCCAAGAATTAAATTAGAAAAAGAATTAAAAAATCTTCAAAAAAAAATAAAAAGAAATAAAAAATATGTGATCTCATTAAGAGATGTAATCCTGCTAGAATCACTTGAAAATGATAATTTTTCTTTACCAAAAGAAGTCAATTACGAGAAAATAGTTAAAAATAATCTGCCCCCTATTGAATTATTAAATTTAGTTAAAAATGATGAAATAGGCTTACTTCTGTTAAGAATAGTTGAATTAATTGGGGAGGATGAGCTCTTAGACTTAGATCCTCAAACTGTTTATTTTATTAACCATCTGTTTATTAAAGCAGGACTTACGAACTTTAGAAATAAAATCTTAATTACGGTGCTACCAGATAGAACTGAAATCTAATATAATAAGCAAATGACAATTAGAAAAATTTTAACAGAACCTGACCCGTTTTTAAGACAGAAATCTCAAATTGTTAAAAAAGTTGATGATAGAACTCGGGAGCTTATGAATGACATGCTAGATACTATGTACGCTGCTCCCGGCATTGGGCTAGCAGCAATACAAATAGGTGTGGCAGAAAGAGTAATAGTAATCGACCTGTCAAAAGATGAAGAAAAGAAACCTTTGTATTTTGTTAATCCAGAAATAATTTTAAAGTCAAATAATAATTTAACATACGAAGAAGGTTGCTTGTCAGTACCTGGACAGTTTGCCGAAGTTGATAGACCTGATCAATGTCACATAAGTTATATAGATTATTATGGCGAACATCAAAAATTAAAAGCAGAGGGACTTTTAGCAACCTGCATACAGCACGAAATTGATCACCTAGAGGGAATTTTATTTATCGACTATCTATCAAAATTAAAAAAAAGTTTCATTGTAAAAAAACTTTCAAAGCAAAAAAAAACACTAGAAAGAATTGTAGTTTAAGAACATAAATTTAATGTCACAAAAAAAAGTTGTCTTTATGGGAACACCTTTATTTTCTGTGTCAATTTTAGAAACTTTAGCAAAATCTCCATATGAAATTTCATGTGTGTATACTCAAGCGCCAAAAAAATCAAACAGAGGACAGAAGTTAAACGCATCTCCCGTTCATAAGAGTGCAGAAAATTTAAGATTAACAATCAGAAATCCAAAAAATTTAAACACAGACGAGGAATTTGAATTTATTAAGAAAATAAATCCAGATATAGTTGTTGTAGTTGCATACGGACAATTAATTCCAAAAAATTTTTTAAACATACCTAAAAAAGGTTTTATAAACATACACGCATCTCTACTTCCTAAGTGGCGAGGTGCAGCACCAATACAAAGGTCAATCATGAACTTAGACAATGAAACTGGTATAAGTATAATGAAAATAGTAGAAAAGCTAGATGCTGGACCAGTAATGAAAAAAATCAAAATAAAAATCAAAGAATCAACTACAGCAGAAGATATTTCTAACAGCTTATCAAAAATCAGTTCTGAAACCATTATTGATACCTTAGAAGAAATTTTCGACAACAAATCAAAATTTATTGAACAAAATAATCATGAAGCAACTTATGCTAAAAAAATAAAAAAAATTGAAGCAAAAATAAATTGGAATGAAAGTGCAAGAGAAATTTTAGCAAAAATTAATGGGTTAAATCCAAATCCTGGGGCATGGTTTATTTACAAAAATATAAGGTATAAAATTTGGAAAGCTGAAATTTTTGAAAAAAAAGGTCCACCAGGTACGATCCTAGATAGTAATTTTATAATTGGTTGTGGTGTAAAATCTTTAAAAATCAATGAAATACAGAAAGAGGGTAAAAATAAACTTAAACTCAAAAATTTTTTGACTGGGATTAGTGTTAAGCAAGGCGAAGAAGTTAAATAATGTTTGTTTATCAAATTGTAATCGAATATGACGGAACAAATTTTGTAGGTTGGCAAATTCAAAAAAATGGAAAATCTGTTCAAGAGATGCTACAAAAAACATTATCCAAAGCATTGAAACAAAAAATTTCTTTATTTGGTTCTGGAAGAACGGATTCAGGTGTTCATGCGTTGGCTCAATCAGCCCATTTTATTTCAAAAACAAAAATAAATAATAAATTTATTTTTATAAATACTGTTAATTTTTTTTTGAAGAAAAACAAAATTTCAATTTTAGATATAGATAAAAAAAGTAAAAATTTTCACGCAAGATATAGCGCAAAAAAAAGAAGCTACATGTATGTGATTATTAACCGTATCGCCCAATTATCTTTGGATACTGATAGAGCTTGGCATATAAAATCTCCCCTAAATATAAAGTCTATAAAAAAAGCTGCTGAACTCCTAAAGGGCACTAAAGATTTTTCAACTTTTAGATCTTCATCATGTGGAGCAAAATCAGCTATTAGAACTTTAGATCAGGCTAAGGTTACCGCCATAGGGGATAAAATAATTATAATATTTAAATCAAAATCCTTTCTCCAACAACAAGTAAGGTCAATGGTAGGATGTTTAAAATTTGTAGGAGAAAACAAATGGAGTTTAAAAAAGTTTAAAGCAGCAATACATTCAAAAAAAAGAATAAATTGCGCACCACCTGCTCCTGCAAGAGGATTGTATCTATTAAAAGTATCCTATTAGGAGCTCTACTTTAATCCATATTTTTTTATCGAATTAAAAGATATAGAAATAATTGAAATTAAATTATGAAAGAAATTTAATTTATTATAATTTTTATTAATAAACCATAACCAATATAAATTTCTCAATTTGTTACTTTGCAGGGAATTTTTTCTAATTTGATATTTTACTAAATATTCATTAAGACAAAAAGCGTACTTAATTTTTTTTAAAATTTTACATTTAAAAAAAAAATCTTCACATATTTTTGTGTTTGTAAATTTAATATCCTTTAGTAATTTTTTTTCCACCATCATTGTACTTGTGCCAATTGATGTATTTTTTATGAAATCATTGTAGGATGTTTTTTGTGGACACTTTATATAATTAATTTTATTACTGTTTTTTTTAAAAGTAATATAATTGGTATAAGTAAATTTGAAATTATTTTTAACCATAAAATTTACTTGATCATCCAATTTGCTTATTTCCCACAAATCATCAGAATCAATAAATGCTAAATAATTAGATTTAGCATATTTAATTCCAAGGTTTCTACAAGGACCTGCACCAATATTTTTTTTTAGAAAAATTATATGAATTTTTTTTTTATTTTTATATTTTTTTAAAATTTTAGTTGTTTGAGAGTTTGAATTATCATCTATTATTATCAACTCCCAATTATCATATGTTTGATTAAAAATTGAATTAATTGTTTCTTCTAAAAAGCCTTCACTATTAAAGTTAGGTAATATAATTGTGACTTTTGGTTTTCTCATTTAAAATGAATATAGCATAAAATAGAAAAAATTTTTTCAGTGAATTTATTAATTTTTAGTGTTAAAAAATATTTAAAATAAAATGATTTCTATTGTAATACCAATCTATAATGCAGAAAAAAGCATATACAAACTTACAGAAAAAATTTATGAGATTTTCAAAGAGATTGAAATTGAAATTATCCTTGTAAACGATAATAGTTTAGATGATTCTCACAACGAATGTGTAAAGATTATTTCTAAATTTAGCAAAACAACAACATATTTAAAATTAGGAAAAAACATGGGTGAACATAATGCTCTAATGGCCGGTCTCAATTATGCCAAAGGAGATTGGGTGATAGCTATGGATGATGATTTTCAGAATCCTCCTGAGGAAGCACTAAAACTTTATAACTACTCTAAAAACAATAAGTTTGATGTTGTGTATGGTGACTATCAAGAAAAAAAAAAACATCATTTTTTTAGGAATTTTATAAGCAAAATTAACGATAAGACTGCAAATTTTATTTTAAAAAAACCTCGTGATATATATTTGAGTAGTTTTAAATGTATTAATAAAAAAATAGTAAAAAATATTATAAATTACAAAGGACCCTACCCTTATATAGATGGACTAATACTTTCTTTGACGTCAAATCTTGGAAGTATAAAGACCGAACACACAGTAAGAAATTTCGGAAAATCAGGCTACACAAGTTTGAAGCTTCTAAAATTATATGGAAATTTATTTATTAACTTTTCTACTATACCAATACATTTTTTTTCTATTGTTGGTATCATTATCGCCATCTTAAGTGGTCTTTATGGATTATTTATCATCGCTGAAAAAATAATAAATCCTGACTTACCACTTGGGTATAGTTCAATCATCTCTGTAATTTTATTTTTTTCAGGAATACAGTTGATATTTCTAGGTCTTATAGGTGAATATGTAGGGAAAATATTAAAAAATGTTAATAGTGAAAAACAATATTTTATAGAGTTTTTGAAAGAAAAAGATTCAAATTAAATAAAATAATTTTTGATAATTTCTAGATAAATCTTTTTTAAATTTTTTAGATCTTTCAAGGAAACACACTCATCAACTTTATGCATTGTTTTATTTACCAAACCAAATTCAAGGCAAGGAGAAATTTTTTTTATAAATCTTGCGTCTGAAGTACCTCCTGTTGTTGAAAAAACAGTATTTATTTTCGTAATTTTTTTTATAATTTTTTTAGCCATTTGAATTGTATTGCCAGGTTTAGTCAAAAAAGAATCTCCTGAATTAAAGAATTCAATTTTAAATTTTATTTTATTTTTTTTGCAAATAGATTTAACCAGGGAGTTAATCATTTTTTTTAAGCTAACGGCTGTATGGGAACTATTATACCTAATATTGAACTGTGTTTGAGCTCTAGCCGGTATTACGTTGTGTACCTTGTTATCAACATGCATACTTGTAAATTCCAAATTTGATGGTTGGAAATGTTTATTTCCTTTGTCCAGTGACTTTTCTTTGAGTTTTTTACATATGGTTATCAAGCTATTTATAGGGTTTTTTGAAAGATAGGGGTAAGCAACATGACCCTGACTACCTTGAAGCTCTAAATTGCACGACAGGCTTCCTCTTCTGCCTATCTTAATCATTTCTCCTAATTTGTTAGGGTTTGTGGGTTCTCCAATAATACAAAAATCAATTTTTTCTTTTTTTTAATTAAGTAATCAACTACTTTTTTAGTACCATTGATAGCTTGAGCTTCTTCATCCCCTGTAATTAGAAAACTTATAGATCCATCAATTTTTTTGTTATTTTTTAAAAAATCACTTACTGCAGCTAAAAAACAAGCGATAGAACTTTTCATATCATTTGCTCCTCTACCAATTAAAAAATTTTTTTTTATGATTGGCTTAAAAGGACTGACAGTCCAATCTTTTATATTCCCTGGAGGCACAACATCCGTATGACCTGCAAAGCATAAATTTGGCTGTTTATTTCCTAGTCTTGCATAAAGATTTTTAATAGTTGGATTTTTTTTATCTTTAAACTCTAAAACTTTACAATTAAATCCTAATTGTCTCAATTTCTTTGACAAATAACTTATAGCACCAGCATCAACTGGTGTTACACTAGGAAATCTAATTAAATCTTTTGATAACTGTAGTTCATCAAAGTTTTTCATTATTCTCTTAATAAATCATTAATAGAAGTTTTACTTCTAGTTTTTTCATCAACTTGTTTGATTATAACAGCACAACTTAATGATGGAGCGTTAGGTTTTTTCTTATCTGGCATTGAACCAGGTACAACTACTGAATAAGGAGGTATTTTTCCATAAATAACATCACCTGTTTGTCTGTTTACAATTTTTGTAGATTGACCAATGCACATGCCCATACTAATCACAGAACCTTCCCCAACAATTACTCCTTCAACAACTTCAGACATTGCTCCTAGAAAAACATTGTCCTCAATAATAGTCGGTAATGCTTGGGCTGGCTCCAAAACACCACCAACACCAGAACCAGCTGATATATGACAATTTTTTCCTATCTGACAACAGCTACCTGCTCTTGAAAAAGTATCCATCATTGTTCCTTCGTCAATATAAGCACCAATGTTTATAAAACATGGCATCAAGACAGCATTTTTTCCTACAAACGAACCTTTTCTTACCGGAGAGTTAGGCACCATTCTAAAACCTGCTTTAATATGGTCTTCCTTAGTCCATCCAGCTGTTTTTCCTTTTATCAAGTGAGATTTGTCATACCAGCTACTATAAGGACCACTTAAAGCTTCCATGTCGTAAATTCTGAAACTTAGCATGATTGCCTTTTTTAAATACTGATGTGTAACCCAGTTACCATCAATTTTTTCAGCAACTCTTGCTGCCCCTGAATCTAGATCATTTATAGCCTGATTAATGGTATCAATTATTTTTTTATCTGAATTTTTACTTATTTCCTCTTTTTTGTCCCAAGCTTGGTTTATGATTATTTCTATTTCATTTTTGCTCATTTATTCTCCTTAAGAATTCCGATAAGTTATCGATCTTATAGTCTATAAAACTTTCATTAGAAAATTCAGCTGCCCAAGGTTCGTCATTTTTAACCCAAGCAGTTTTCATTCCCAATTCATTAGCAGGTTTTAAATTTCTAGCTATATCTTCAATGAATATACAATATTGTGGTTCTATTCCATATTTTTCGATAATTTTTTTATATGGAGCAATAGAAGGTTTTGGTACAAAATCGGCATCTACTATATCGAACACCCCATCAAAAAGATTCTGAATACCAATCCTTTTAGTAACATTGGCAGCATGGGATTTAGATCCATTAGTAAATATAAATTTTTTACCTTTTAGATTAGTTAATTCATTTTGAAGCTTTTTATCTTCTTTTAAAAATTCTAAATCGACATCATGAACAAATTCTAAAAACTCTTGAGCATCAATTTTATGATTTTTAATCATACCATTAAGTGTTGTATTATATTCATGAAAATAATTTTTTTGAATTTTTTTTGCCTCTGCTTCAGATACATTAAGTTTATTGGATATAAAAAATGTCATTTTTTTGTCTACCTGATCAAATACTTTTGTATCACCAGAGTACAAGGTATTGTCAAGATCAAAAAGCCAATATTTTATTTTTTTTAATTTTTTCATTTTCTTATAAGTGTTCCGGCACCTTCATCGGAAAAAATTTCATATAAAATAGAATGAAGTTTTCTACCGTCAATTATAACCACACCTTTAACTCCATTTTCAATAGCGTCGATTGAATTTAAAAGCTTAGGTATCATTCCACCTTCTACTATTTTTTTATCGATTAAATTTTTTGCTTCTGCAGGCTTAATTTCGTTAATTAATTTTTTATTTTTGTCATAAACACCAGTTACATCTGTCATTAGCAATAATCTTCTAGATTTTAAGCTTTTTGCTATAGCCGCAGCTGCTGTATCTGCATTAATATTATATTTTTCTCCCTCTTCATCCCTGCCCATGGGAGAAATTACAGGTATGTGATGTTTGTCTAGGATAATTTTAATCTTTTCACTTAATATTTTTTTTGGCCTCCCAACAAAGCCGAGGCTCTTGTTTTCCTGCTCAACTATAAAAATATTACTATTATCTACATTTAACCCATCTGCTCTACATTCTTTTTTTTTTAATTTTTCTATAATTTCAGAATTAAAATCTACCAAAGCTTTCTCAACTATTTTCATGGTTTGTTTATTAGTAACTCTTAAACCGTTAATAAATTGGCTATCAATGTTTAATTTTGCCAGTTCTTTTTTTATCCTAGGACCTCCACCATGAACAATGATTACAGTTAGTCCTAATTTGTGAAGTATAGCGACATCTTCTATAAATTTATTAAACAAGTCAGGATCTATTAAAACTTTTCCACCACACTTAATTACTATTTTTTCTTTTTTGTACTTGCTTACGTATTTGGGTACTTGGGAAATATTAGGCGCATTTTCTGGCCAAAACTTTTTTAAATTTTCAAGTTGTTCTTCTCTTGAACCCATTTAATTTGTTTTAACAGTTGTTCTTTTCATTATGAACCATTGTTGCGCAATAGTTAAAATGTTGTTGACTGTCCAATACACAACTAATCCTGATGGAAAAGATGCCAGTATTACTGTTAAAAATATTGGAAAAAACATAAAAATTTTAGCTTGAATAGGATCTGTTGGTGCGGGGTTTAGTTTTTGTTGAATAAACATAGTCAAACCCATTAAAATTGGCCAAACACCTATTATTAAAAAACTAGGCGGTGTAAAGGGCAATAAGCCAAAAAGGTTAAATATTGTAGTTGGATCTGACGCAGATAGATCTTTTATCCAGCCAAAGAAAGGCTGATGCCTCATTTCTAGTGAAATAAAAAGCATTTTATAAATTGCAAAGAAAAATGGAATTTGTATTAAAACTGGCAAGCAACCAGAA
>MDTF01011091.1_pt1 | contig 12220 bp, 13 predicted proteins | sample 811191 | NCBI WGS metagenome assembly MDTF01 (sample SAMN05326649, study PRJNA326480) | marine metagenome | isolation source: seawater | place: Southern Ocean | collected 2011
GAGTGGTGCGGGCCTTGTAAACAAATTGGTCCAGTATTAGAAGAAATTTCAGATGAAATGAAAGATCAAGTAGTTATTGCCAAACACAACATTGATGAAGAACCAAATTCTCCAACTAAATATGGTATACGTGGAATTCCTACAATGCTGTTGTTTAAAGACGGCCAATTAAAAGCAACTAAAGTTGGCGCTACCACAAAATCAAATATTGTTTCTTGGATAAAAGAAAATATTTAATTCTTACTTAAAACATCCCCAACTAAATACAAGCTACCAAATATTACAACAGTTTTGCTTTCCTTTGAAGATATTTGCTTCAAAGCATTTTGAATATTATTAGCAGAAATAGTTTGCATATATTTTTTTCCAATTTTTTTTAATTCATCCGCTTTTAATGCATTAGGTTCATTTGGGATGGTGACAGTGATTAATTTTTTGAATATTTTATTGAATGACTTAATAAATTGATGTGGTAATTTATTTTTTTGCATCCCCCAAATGCCATATACAGGATCTTTTAAAGTTTTAAGATAATTATATAAATTTTTAGCACTTTCCACAGAGTGGCAGCCATCAATTAATAGACTTTCATTTACATTTAATAACTTTTTAAATTTCCCTGTTGTTAAATACTGAACTCTTCCTTCAAACATAATTTTAGGAATTGTTTTAATAATAGTTTTTTTTGACACACCAAAATCTAATGCTACTTTAATAGCTAAAGCTAAATTGTTTATTAATCCCTCAGAATGAATAGTTTTCGACTTGATAGGTATACTATTTTTTTGGTCCAGGTAGAGATAGTAGTCCTTAACTTTTTTAATCTTAAAACTCGAAGCATAAATTTGCTTACTTTTATTATCTTTTAAAATATTTCTAATAATTTTTAAAGTTTTTGGTTGCTGTTTTCCTATATAAATAGTTGTATTTTGTGAAAGAGAATCTAATTTCTGTCTACAGATCTCATTTAAAGTCTTAGGTTTTACCCAATCTTGGTGCTGAAAGTTAATATTGGTTATTATTTGAGCTTTAGGTTCAGTCCATAAATTAGTACTATCTTTTTTAAATAAAAGACCTGCTTCTATTAAATGATAGTTAATTTTTTTTTGATTTTTGGCAGCTAAAATATAAACACAGGTTAGTAATTCAAATAAGGTTAGATTTAAACCTGTAGATTTCACGCGTTTGACGTGTTTTTTTATTTCTTTAACAGTAATGTGTCTATTCTTTAACCAAAATCTATGTCTTATGTCATAAAGATGAGGGCTGGTAAATGTAGTTACATTTTTCTTATGAGCTTCCAAAAAATATTTTAGAGACGTTAGAGTACTCATTTTTCCATCGCTACCTAAAATATTAATAGGACTTTCTAACTCTAAATGTGGGAAAGCAAGTGATTTTAAAACTTTCTGAATACGCCCAAGGTCGAGATTAATTCTACGACTATAGCGCTTTTGAAGGTTTCTGTAGAGATCTTTCGAGTGCGACAACATTTGATGTGTCAGTATTAGCCTGAGTTTCTGCTTTTTTCAATAAAACACTTAATAGCGTGCCAATTGTATTTCTTAAGTTCTGTCTTTCCACTACAAGGTCTATTCCACCGTGGTCCTTCACATACTCAGCTGTTTGAAAGTCTGGCGGCAAAGTTTCACGTACAGTATCTTGTATTACTCTTTTTCCGGCAAAAGCTACTACAGCTTTTGGTTCTGCTATCAAAATATCACCAAGCATTGCCCAAGAAGCTGAAACACCACCTGTGGTCGGATTTGTTAAGACTACGATGTAAGGTAAATTATGTTTCTTTAATTCATTGACTGCAAGGACCGTTCTACTCATTTGCATTAAAGCAATTGCTGATTCCATCATTCGCTGGCCGCCTGAACAAGAAAAGAAAATAAAAGGATTTTTGTTGTCGATGGCATGTTGGATGCCGTGAATAAAAGCCTCACCCGATGCAGCGCCAAATGATCCACCAATAAACCTGAAATCTTGTGCACCAACAGTTACTCGAATATTATTTACGTTGCCCGTTGAGATAGCCACTGCATCCTCTTGTTTAGTTATTTTTCTTGCTGATTTAAGTCGATCGGTATATTTTTTTTTATCTACAAAATTAATAGGATCGTCTTTAGGTAATGGTGTTGAAATTAAATCAAATTTTTTATTATCAAAAAAAATTTCAAATCTTTCATTGCAACTTACTTTATGATGAGCCCCACATTTAGGGCAGCAATTTAAATTTTTTTGTAAATCTTCTTTGTAAATTAAGTTTTTACACTCACATGTTGTCCACAAAACTTGATCTGTTTCTGCTGTTTTTTTTTTAAATAAAGAAGCAATTTTTGGTTTTATAAATTTTGTGATCCAGTTCAAATAATTATCCTTTTTAGATTATGTACCATCCTACTTAAGTTTGTGACAGGATTTTGACGTAATTTCAAGGATCTCGTGATTTCTTTACACAATTGGCTGCCCACGACCAAACCATCCGTATTTTTCAGGAATGCTATAGTTTTAGTTGTTATTCCAAAACCAATTACTAGATTTTTTTTGGGATTAATTCTTTTGATTCGTCTGTAATTCTCTAAAATTTTTTTAGGTGACACTTTTAATTTTCCACCAGTTGTTGATAGCATACTTATATAATAGACCATGTCATGTGAATCTTTAATAATTTTTTTTACTCTTTCTGAGGTAGTTGTAGGAGAAACAAGCTGAACAAAGTTTATAGAATATTTTTTGCACTGATTGGCAAAAAGTTTGTTTTCTGGGTAAGGTAGATCGACAATGATTATTCCGTCAACATCAGCTTTTTTACATTGCTTCAAAAAAGATATCTGTCCATATTGTAAAATTAGATTGAAGTAGCCCATTAAAATTAAAGGTTTTGCATACTTACTTTTTTTAAAATCTTTAACAATTTTAAAAATATCATTTAACTTAATACCATTTTTTAAAGCACGGTGAGAACTTTCTTGAATCTGCCCTCCATCGGCAACAGGTGTATTGTGCGGAAAACCTAATTCAATAATATCTGCATATTGAGCTATAGATTTAATAATTTTTAATGACATACTTTTTGTATCATCACCGGCAACAGTATAAGTTAATAAAACCGGTCTCTTTTCTTTCTTACATTTTTCAAAAGTTTCAATAATCTTTAAACTCATCTTTTATAATTACCCAATCTTTTTTGAATAATGAACTTATCTTTTAAAGAGTCTCCACAACTATTTACAACAATTATAGTTTTAGAAGTTAGTCTAGGTGCAAGCTTAATGGCTTCAGCAAAAGCATGTGAAGGTTCTAAAGACGGTGAAATATCCTCTAATTTAGTAACTGTTTGAAAGGCAGCTAATGCCTCCTCATCTGTTGCAGAAGTATACTTTGCTCTTTTTGCATCTTTTAAAAAACAATGAAGCGGAGAGATTCCAGGGTAATCTAAACCGCTCGAGATAGACTCAGTTTCACTAATTTGACCCTCTTTATTCTGCATTACATATTGTTTAGCTCCATGTAATATTCCAATTTTTGCATTGTTAGTTAATGGAGCAGCATGATGCTTACTATTCTTTGGACCACCTGCTTCTACGCCAATGAATTCAACTTGTTTGGAGTTAAAATCCATAAATTCATTCCAGAATCCCATCGCAGAGCTTCCTCCACCAACACAATTAATTAATTTTACTTTCTGTGGAATATTACCAAAGACATTTTTCATCTGAACTATTAGCTCTCTTGAAATTTGAGCTGTACTCCAGGCACAAATTTTTACAAAGATATTAGGCCCGACAGTAGATCCGACAACCAAGTGTGTTGATTCACAATTTGCAACCCAATAACGCATACACTCACTAACTGCATCTACAAGTGTTTGACTGCCAGAATACACGGGTACAACATCAGCTCCATTTTTTTTCATAGCATCTACGTTTGGTTTTTGCCGTTTAATATCTTTAGCCCCCATAAAAACTCTACATTTCAGACCAAATTTTTTAGCAGCCATACTAAGCATTTTCCCGGCGTACCCCGCTCCCGTATCGCCAACTACGTATTTTTTACCAGCTTTTTTTGCAATAAGACAATGTACTGTAGCGTTATAAATTTTGTGAGCCCCACCATTAGCTTCAGAGACTACTTTAGCCCAGACTTGAGCCCCACCTAAATGCCTGGTTAAATTTTGTAGTTTAATAAAAGGAGTAGGAGCACCTATATAATTATCAAAATAATAATCTCTTTCTTTTATAAATTTTTTATCATGACGCAATTTTTGAAAAAGTTTAGTTAAATCCTCAATAGGTTTTTTTAAGGTTTCAGGCACATATGAGCCACCAAACTTTTTGGCGTACAATCCATCTTTGTCATGTTGATCTATTAAAAGAATACCTTTTTTAATTTTAATCATTAATTAGTTTTATTTTTTTTAAAAAATTTTTAATTTTATTTAAATCTTTTACTTTATCTGTTTCTAAAGCTCCAGAAACATCAACAATATCTGTGATTTTTTTTAAACTTTCTAGCATCTCAGTATTGATATTTCCTGCTAGCATTCTTGAAATCGAGGAGGGGACTTTTTTAATCCAGTTATAATCCCAACCCAGAGACTGGTGCAAACCAGAGCTATCAAAGAGGATGATATCTGCTACTCCTTCGTAAATTTTATATTTCAGAATATCTTGTTTTTTTTTAATTTGAAGAGCCATAATTATTTTCTTTTTATAATTATTTTTAATCTCTTCTATTTGATCACATGAATAATTTCCATAAATTTGAAAGTAATCTAGATTAAGGCTAGAAAAATTTTTTAGCTCTTCCATAGAAGGATTAACTAAGACCCCAACATAGAAGGTATTTTTTTTATTTATGCGAGTTAATTTTTCAGCTGTTTGATAATTAATAAATCTATGACTTTTTTTATAATTTAAGATAAAACCGCAGAAATCCGCTCCATGTGAAACACAGGTTTTAACTTGTGCAATAGTTGATAAGCCACATACTTTTGCTTGCATTATTTTGCTGAGTTAATAATTTCTTTTATATTTTTTAAAGAATCACCTTCGTAGATAGGCCTACCGATTACAGCAAAACATTTATCATCAGCAATAGCATTAAACTCTTTATAGCTTAAAGTTCTTTTTTGATCTTGGGTATTTTGATTCCCCCTAATACCAGGGCAGAAAATTTTAATATCTTTTGATATTTCACGTGCAAGGCCAATATCCTGAGCAGATGCAATTATACCTGAGAGCTTTGCTTTATTGGCAAGCTGAATTAATATTTTTACTTGATCTTTCACTTCATGGGTAATTCCAATTTGTTCTAAGTTAATTTTGTTCCAAGAAGTTAAAATACTTACAGCTAAAAATTCTAATTTAGTATCAATCGCAGCCTTTTGTGCTGCCTCTAACATTTCCAAAGAACCTAAGGAATGAATGGTAAAATATTGAATGGATTTAATATTAGATATAACTTTTATAGTTTTTGCTACTTGATTAGGAATATCAAAAATTTTAGTATCTAAAAAAATAGGCAATTTAAACTTTTCAAACTCTTTAATGCCAGTTAAGCCAATAGTACTATAAAGTTCTAGTCCTATTTTAATTCCCGCTAAATAATCTTTAGTTTTTTCTGTAACATCTAAAGCTTTGTCTAATGAGTTGAAATCTAAGGCTAAGAATATATTTTTTTTCATTTTTTTTTGTCTTTATTTATTTCTTCTTTTAAATGTTTTGACATTTTAAAGGAAACTTTTCTCTTTTCAGGAACATAAATAATTTCACCCGTAGCAGGATTTCTAGCGTTGTATTTAGCTTTTATAGTCTTCACTGAAAATCTCCCAAAGTTTCTTAATTCAACTGGTCTTTCTTCAGCTAAACTATCTGAAATTCCGTTAAAGATAATATTAAAAATGGCCTCGATTTGGGAACGTTTCAAAGCAGGATGTTTTTTATGAAGTTGTTTGACTATTTCTGACTTAACCAAAAATTATTCTTCTTCTTTTTTCTTTTTTTTAACTGTTTTTTTCCCTAAAGCTTTTTGAAAGATCCCAGCTAGTGTTGCTCCAGATTTAGCAGCTCCCTCACCAAACTTCGCAACCAAGCCTTTTTCCTCATATACTTGAGCAGCTTTTACACTTAAAACCACCTCTCTTCTTGTAGGGTCTAAGTCTGTGATCATGGCATCCAATGCATTGCCAGCCACAAAGATTTCAGGCCTTGCATCAGCAGATTCTTTAGCTAATTGGTTTTTCTTAATCATAACAATAATATGTTTATCAGGATCTACAGAAACTTTAACTCCAGTTTTTAGCACTTCATGAACCCGCGTAGTTATGATTGAACCTTCTTTCTTCTTATTCTCTTTGAACCAATCAAAAGGATCTTTATCCATTGCTCTAACTGAAAATCTAAGCTTATCATCTTTTAATTCTGTAATTTTAACTTTTATTTTTTGACCTTTTTTGAATTTCTTAAGATCTTGATCTTGTTCATTGTAAGAAAGTTCTCTGAAATGTAACATTCCTGTTAAACCATTATCTAGGTCTGCGAAAATAGCTTTATCAGTAATACTATTAATTGTTACTTCCATGATTGATCCAACTTTATCCTCAATTTCTTTCCATGGATTTGGAAGTGTTTCTCTAAAAGATAGTGAAATTCTTTTTGCTTCACTGTCGATTGAAACAATTTTCACTTTAACTTCTTGTGATGATGATAAAATTTTTGAAGGTTGAGTATTCTTATTTGTCCATGATAGCTCAGAACTATGAATTAGTCCCTCTATGCCATCCTCTAGTCTAACAAAAGCACCGTAATCCATTAGCTTTGTAATTGTACCTGTATAGATAGAACCAATTTTATATTTTTTCTCCAAACTGTCATATGGATCTTCCGTTAAAGCTTTGACGGATGCAGATACTCTATTAGTTATCTTATCAATTTTTGTTATTTTAACTTTCATATTTTGCCCAATGGTAACCAGGTCTGAAGGTTTTTTCACACGACCATGGGATAAGTCTGAAACGTGAAGTAAGGCGTCAATTCCTTTGATGTCTAAAAATATTCCCCAGTCTGTTGTAGCTTTAACTTTTGCATCGTCAATGATGTCTCCCTCTTTTAAATTTTTTAATGCTTCTTTAGCCTCAAGGTCTTTACTCTTCTCCAAGACTGCCCTACGACTTGTGCAAACATTTCCTCTAACTTTATCAATTCTAGTAGCTATAACTTTTAGAGGTACATTCATTAAATGATCAAATTTTTTAAGTGGTCGCACATCAATTTGAGAAGCTGGCATAAAAGTTGGCAGACCATCACACGTTGCAATAAATCCACCTTTAACCCTGCCCGTGATATAAGCGGTAATTTCTTCTCCCGTTGCAAAAACTTTTTCCATACGGTTCCAAGCGTTCATACGTCTTGCTTTTTCTCTTGAGATTACAATTTCACCCTTAAAACTCTCTATTCGTTCTAAATAAACTTCTATTCTAGAACCAATTTCTAATTTAGATAACTCATCATCATTTTTGAATTCTTCAATCGGAATCATACCTTCCATTTTAGCTTTACAATCAACTACAATAAAATTTTTAGTAATCTCGGTTACGGTAGCTTTGATGATTTCGTTTTCTTTCAGCTTTCGATCTTTGAAGTCTTCATTTAATAGGCTTTCAAACTCTTTTTGAGAGCTAGATAGTTCCTGAGTAACTGTTTCAACTGCCATATTTATCTTTAATTTTTTCTTCGATCGTTTCAGACATTTTATTTACCATGCCTGTAATATTTTTTAACTTATCAGTTTGCACAATTACCGCATTTTTTGCTTGAATCAAAGGAGAATTTTTACGTTTTTTATCTAAATTATCACGGGTATGCATCGCTTTTTTAACATCAGCCAATTTAATCTTCGTATTACTTTTTTGAAGTTCTTTAAATCTTCTCTTAGCAGCAGTATCTAAATTACATTTAAAGAAAAACTTTATATCTGCATTTGGCAAAATTACCGATCCAATATCCCGTCCTTCTATGCAAACTCTATTGTATTTGTTCGCAAATTTTTTCTGAAAAGTTTTTAGAATGGCTCTAATTTTTTGTTCTTTAGCAATGACTGAAGTATGTACTGAAATCGATGGAGAATGTAAACTTTTGTTGTTTAATTTGTTTAAGTTTAGATTTTTAAAACAATTTTTGAGAAACCTAATTTTATTTTTAGGTTTATGCTTTAATAGCTGAAAACTTGCATAACGATAAAGCAAGCCAGATGACAAAAATTTTAAACCATATTTTCTAGAAATTCTTTTGGCACCAGTTGTCTTACCACTTGCTGCTGAGCCGTCTGCAGCAATGACTAATCTATAATGTTTTTTTAATTTCAATGTTTCCTCCAAGTGATTTAATAATTTTTAAAAAAGAAGGTGAAGATGTTCCAACTGTCTCAAAGTTTTTTATTTCTGCTTCTATACCCGTGACTAATGATAGAATTACTGCACTCATACAAATTCGGTGATCTCCTAAATTAGGAACTTTAATTCCTTTCTGAAATTTTTTCAGTTTTGTATTACCAAAAATTTTCATTTGGTTTTTACTTGATTTACATTTGACCCCTATTTGAATTAATATTTTTTTCATTTCTTCAATTCGATTACTTTCTTTGTTCGCTAAATCTTCTATACCTTTAAAAAGAGAAGTTCCTTTTGTTAGCGCAGCGATTACAAAAAGAATAGGATATTCATCTGTTGCTGAAACATAATAAGCAGGACTAGCTTTTATAGGTTTAAGCTTACTACTTTCAACATAAATATCACCTATAACTTCATGGTTAACTTTTTTAATATTTTTAAATTTTATTTTGGCACCATGTTTTTTAAGAAGATTGTAAAATCCAATTCTTCTTGGATTTAATCCTACGTATTTAATTTTCAAGCTAGCATCGGGGGTAAGCAATGTTAGAGCAGTAAAAAAAGCAGCTGAGCTAGGATCACCTCCAACATTAATTTTTAAAGAATCCAGATAACCTTTACCGTAAACTTTAATATGATTTTGTTTATTTTTATTTTTTTTAATGTCTAAAATTTTTGAAGTTTGTAGAAGCATATTCTCAGTATGGTTTCTACTTTCTTTTTCTTCAATTACGTTCGTAACACCATTAGCGTTTAGTCCAGCAAGCATTACAGCGCTCTTAAGTTGCGCAGAAACTCCTGCTCTATATTTAACACCTATCGGTATTTCTGATGAAATTAACGTTAAAGGAAAAGTTGATTTATTTTTTGGTAAAAAAGTAGCTCCAAATTCACTCATAAGATCAATTAATTTACTCATATTTCTCTTATTTAAAGAATTGTCTCCTTTAATTTTAACTTGGATTCCAGGATTAGTTGAAAGTAAACCTACAAGTAGCCTTGCAGTGGTTCCTGAATTTCCACAGTCTAAAACTGTATTTTTTTTAGCATAAAAAGAACCCAGACCCTTACCGTAAACCAAGTAACGTTTTGCCTCTATCTTCTGAATTTTTATACCTAATTTTCTTAAACAATTAATACAAGAAAAAACATCTTCAGACTCTAGAACATTTTTAACTTCCGAGATATTGTGGCTAACAGCTCCAATTAAAAAAGATCTAATAGAAATAGACTTATCAGGGTCAACCTCAATAGTTTTATTATAAGAATTGATTTGATTAGATGTATTTATTGAAAAACTTTTTATCAACATGAGGGGGTGGGTTAAGTTCTGTAGGCAGATCCAAAATACAGCTCTATCGCCTTTGAAGATTTCAATATTTCAGTTGGAGTACCCTGAGCAATAATTGATTGCTCACCAAGCACATAAGCCCTATCTACAATATCAAATAGATTATTGACTTGGTGGTCCGTAATTAAAATTGCACAGCCGAAATTTTGTAATTTTAAAATATACTTCTGAATATCTTGGACTACTATCGGGTCCAACGCAGCCATAGGTTCATCTAACAGCACTACGCTTGGTTTGTTAATTAACAAACGGGCAAGCATAAGTCTTCTTACCTCTCCACCTGATAGATTAGAAGCGTGAATATTTCTTAGATGTTGCAGATTAAACTCATCAAGTAATTGTTCAGTCATTTTTATTTGATTAACTGCGCCTTTAATGCAGAGCTGACAAATCCCTAACAGGTTATCATAAACGCTAATTGCAAAAACAGATCTTTGTTGGCTTAAATAGCCTATACCTGCTTTTGCTCTAAGATGAATAGGCTGATCTTGAATCTCTTTTCCGTTAATTAATATCTTCCCAGCATCAGCATGGGTTTCACCAATGATGGTACTGTATAATGTTGATTTACCAGATCCGTTAGGACCAAGCAGTCCTACACATTCTCCTGGATAAAGGTCCATACTAATTTTTTTTAAAATTGGTCGACCTTCATATGATTTATTAATGTTTTTAATTTGAAAAACAGGCTTGTCTTTCTTAAATTTAATTATTCTAAAACCTTTTTTCATTAATTTTTAAGCTTCATATTCACCTGTTTATTTCCAAACATAGAAAAGTCTAAAGTTTTGTTTGTAAGATCATACTCAACATTATCTGCAATAAATTTTCCTTTTTCTACACTTTCTCCACGTACATTGCCAGAAGCAAGAAGCTTACCGTCAGAATTAGAATAATTTAGCCGATCAGAAAGTAAAGTATTAGTTAAATAAGCAGCTTTGACATTTTCTTTAAAATTCATATCTAAACTTATATTGTTATAAAATCCTTCATCACTTGTTATCGTCAAAATAGTATTATCTTTTAAATAAAAATTTGCCACTACATTTTTCATATTAATAGCCTCAGGTTTTTCAGTGTTAAAGTCTGCCTTGCCTGCATTTAAGGTATATCGGTTACCATTCAGATCAAAGCCTGAGTATTCGATGTCAGTAAAACTATTAGTATTAGAATCGGTTTCAGCTTTAATTTTTACAATCTCTTTTGTTATTTCATTTTTATTTCGATAAGTATTATAAAGAAGAAACGCAGCAATTAGAAAAATTATAAACTGTATTAATAATATTTTTTTTTTTCTATCGGTCACTTTATGCCGTACTGTAATAGAGAGTGTATATGCACAATACCTTTTAATTTTTTACTCTTTTTCTTATTATTATACTCTTTTTCTGAAGCAACGATCAAACTTGTGATCTTTTTATCGTTCATTAAAGACAAAGCTTTTGAAGCAGGAGCGGTTTCTGGAATAAACAAAGGATCGAGTGTCATGAATTTTTTCAAATGATCATTTTTAGAGTAATGTTTAATTCCTCTCCTTGTGTCCCCATCCGTTAAAATACCTTTAACATTATTTTTTTCCATAACTACCACTAAGCCAAGTTTTTTTTGGTCAATAATTTTTATAGCGTCATAAATACTTTTATTAACGTTAACCGTAGGCAATCTTTTCCCTGTAATCATAATGTCTCTAACTAATAATAATGTTTGACCAATATTACCGCCAGGGTGAAAAACTTTGAACCTTTCTTTTGAAAATCTTATTTTGTTCATAAGAGCAACAGCAAGACAATCACCCAATAATAGTGTGATACTTGTGCTTGTAGTTGGTACCATTCCAGTTGGATCAGACTCTTTAACTTGGGGAATAAGTAATTTTACGTCACTAGCTTTTAACAATAAGCTATCTTTTTTTGACGCAACACCAATAATCTTGATATTAAAACGATTTGCATATCGAAGCATATTTGCAATTTCGGAAGTATTGCCAGAGTATGAAAAAACTAACAGCAAATCTCTTTTATCAATTTGTCCAAGATCACCATGATTAGCTTCGCTTGGGTTTAAAAAGAATGAGGAAATTCCAACCGACGACAATGTTGCTGAAACTTTTCTTGCGATCAGACCACTTTTCCCAATACCTGCACAAATAACTTTACCTTTACAATTAGCCATCAAGTTAACAGCTCGCACAAATGATTTGTCAAAAATTTTATTGATTTTTTTAAGTTCACTAATCTGAATAGCAGCAGCTTTTTTTGCAACAGAGATGTAATTGACTTTAGCCATTAATGTTCAAATATTGAAAACTTAAATCCTTTTTGATCTAATTCTATTCTTGTATCTAAAAACTCTATACATTTTTTATAAATATCCATTCGATCTTCTCTAATTAACATTTTCTCTAATTCGTTCTTGATTCTATGTAAATAAATTACATCATTAGCAGCGTACTCTAATTGTTTGTCACTAAGATC
>MDTF01008017.1_pt1 | contig 12211 bp, 12 predicted proteins | sample 811191 | NCBI WGS metagenome assembly MDTF01 (sample SAMN05326649, study PRJNA326480) | marine metagenome | isolation source: seawater | place: Southern Ocean | collected 2011
ATAATCTGTAAGAAATAATTGTAGAACAAAGACTATACAAAGGAAAAAAGTAGAACTCACTGTAGTGAAATTGTAGTGAAATATCTTTAACCAACTTGAAGTGACTCTAGAAGTAAGTAGTATCAATAGTTAATGGAAGGATAATTAGTTAGCTTGTTGATTTGTAATCAATAGAACCATAAAAATATTTATTTAGTATTGCCAGTTTCTTTTCTTAATTGTTCAATTTTTATTTTTTTAATAAGGCTATTATTTTTGTCATAAAGTAAATTAAAAATTATCTTTTTTTTAATCTCAATTGTTATATATTTTGCATTACTAACTTCAAAATTATCTGCAAAAGCACTAATAGGTCTTTTTGATATATCTAAATTTCTAATATTAATTTTAAATTTTTCATTTACAACAATCCCCTTCCATCTTCTTGGTCTAAATGGACTTATTGGTGTTATGGCAAGTTTTTTAGAATTTAAATTTAAAATAGGTCCATGTACTGATAAATTATAGGCTGTACTTCCGGCGGGCGTTGAAACTAAGACACCATCAGATATCAATTGTTTAATTATTATTTTTTTATTTTTTTTAATTTGTAGTGTGGCAGCTTGTTTACCTTGTCTCAATAAAGAAATTTCATTTATTGCTATAGCTTTTTTAATCTTATTTTTTTTATCCGTTACAGTCATTTGTAAAGGGTTTATTTGAATAATTTTAGAATTTTCAAAATTTTTTAAGAAATTATTTTTAGAAAACTTATTCATCAAGAAACCATAGTTACCAGAATTTATACCATAAAATGGTTTCTTAAATTTATGATATTTTTTCAAAGATTGAAGCATAAATCCATCTCCACCAATTACAATTATTTTATTTGATTTCAATAATGAAGTTAAACTTAATTTTTTTTCTAAATATGACTTAATCTTTAAGGAGCTTTTTGTTTTATCAAAGACAAGATATACTTTTTTAGTTTTTATATTCATTTAAAACTTAATTAATGCAATATTAAGGAATCTTTTTAATATTATATATTTTTATTTAAAGCGAGAAAAATAAAGGAAATTAAATGGGATATATAAAGATAATTAATATATACGATCAATTATACAAAAAAATTATGATTAAATATTTTAATACACTTATTGAAATTGCTAGAGGTTATAGATTATATTTATTTATAATTTTAATAATGGAGGGTGTATTTTTCTTAAAATACAATGGTAAATTTAATAAATTTAAATATCTAAATAGTGATGATTCATCCGATCCAATTCCAGCACCATTTTATATTCTAAAAAAAATTAAGAAATTTATATTAAAAAAAGATATTAGATTAATTTGTGACTTAGGCTCAGGATTTGGAAAATAATCTATTTTCTAGGTAAAATTAAAAAATATCAAATTGATGGTGTTGAATTAAACCATAGTATTTATAAAGATTCATTATCTTTACAAGATGTAAATGTTAGTCTCTATAATGAGAATATTCTTGAGTTTAATTTGGATCAAAAAAAATATGATTTATTAATAATAAATGATCCATTAAAAAATAAAAATGATTTTGAAACATTAATTAAAAAAATTGATAACCTTTGTCATAAAGTTTTTATAATAATCATTAATGTCGATTCAGAAAAAATAAAACTAGCCTCTAATTATTTTAAAATTATTGATCAAAAATCTTTTTCAATACACCGAAATATTCTATTTTATGAACATAAGCCTTAACTAACATTGAGGTTTAATTTTTTTTAAAAATGATTAATAATACTTTATTACTAATAAGAAAATAACAAACTTTTTAAATAACTACATTGAAATTCTACTAAATTAATTATGAAAGTTTTTTTTGATTATACAATATTTACACTTCAACGTTTTGGTGGCATATCAAATTATATTATAAATTTAGCAAAAAATTTTTCAGAGCAAGTTGATCCATCAGTTGTTTCACTGTTTTATAAAAATCATTACCTAAAGAATAGTAACCTAACAGGAAAATTATTTTTTTATAAAAAGGTAGGTTCTCTAATTAAGTATATTAATAAAGCAAATAAAATGTACTTTAATTATCAATTAAAAAATAAAAAACCAGATATAATTCACTTAACATATTTTAATGAAGAAAATGTTTACACCACAAGATCAAGAACGGTAATTACTGAATATGATTTAATTAAAGAAAAATTTTATAATGAAAAATTTAAAGATCAAATTAAGTATAAAAAAAAACTATTCGAAAAAATTGATCAAATTATTTGTATTTCAAATAATACAAAGACGGACCTTCAACAAGAGTATTCTATAGAGGCTTCTAAAATTTCAGTTGTGCACTTAGCTGTGGGTAGAGATAAAAGTTTCAGGGAAAGATCATTAAATATAAGACCTTTTATACTTTATGTGGGGTCAAGACAAAGATATAAAAATTTTATAAATGCAATTAAAGCTTATGCGAGATCAAGTAAGCTTAAATCAAATTTTGATTTTGTTTGTTTTGGAGGTGGAAAATTTTTAATGGATGAAGAAAACATATTCAGAGATCTTTCAATAGATAGAAATCGAATTCATTACTTTGAAGGAGATGAATTAGATTTAAATTATTTTTACCATAAGGCACAAATATTTATTTTTCCCTCATTGTATGAAGGATTTGGTTTGCCTCTTTTAGAGGCTATGAATATGGAGTGCCCAGTAATTTGTAGCGATACAAGTTGTTTTTCTGAAATAGTAAACGATGCAGCAATATTATTTGATCCAACAGATATAGAGTCACTACAGTTTAAAATGGAAAAATTAGTTTATGATGAACAATTATTGTTAAATTTAAAGAAAAAAGGAAATAAAAACTTAAATAAATATAGTTGGAAAAAATGTGCAGATGAAACTGAACAACTATATAAAAAAATAATTTAGTAAAAAGGTATGCAGATTTTTAATTGCATTATTTTATTTTTTTAATATCTAAGTTTTTATTTTTATAACTTATGAACAACATCAGCTATCGAGCCTAAATAATAAATAATTGTAAATATATACAAAAAAATACTTGGTTTCTTGTCTTTTATAAAATAATTCAAAAACTTGGTATTAATAAGTAAAAACAAAATTACTGTAAACATTGGTTCGTAATATCTTTGATAAACTTGGAAACTAAAAAAAACGAATAAAGTGATAAAAATAATTAAAGTATTAAATTTATCTTCTTTAATGGTTAATAAAAAAACAAAATATGTAAAAATTGACGAAAGTAAGAATAAATAATTATTTCCAAATAAATTATTAGATAAGAAATAAATAATGCCTCCACCAATCCAATTGTTTGGGTGAAAATACTGATTTAACAATAAAACAATTGTTATCGATATAATTAGATTTAAGAAAAAATACTTAGATAACATTTCCTGAGGTTTTGAAAAAAAATAATAAACAAAAATTGGTAATAAGTAGATTGACATAATGGAGGTATTACCAAGCAAGAAATAGGGAATTGCTTTAATTGAGATATGCTGTTCTGTTGCTAGTGCAGGAAATAAATATGTATAATACAGAACTGGTATTGAAGACAAAAAACATCCAAATAAAATTATGAAAAAAATTCTTAAATTTAAATGTTTATAGTAAGCAAAGAGAAAATATAAAAAAAATACAGCAAAATACTGCCTACAATATGTGGCAAGTACTAAAAAAAATAGTTGAAAAAAAATATTTACACAAATAGTGTTTTTTTTATTATCTTGCCATTTGAAAAAAAAATTAATTGATAATATAAAAAAAAAAATCGATGTTATTAAATCATTTGCCCAAATTGATGTATATCTAAAAGCTGGTAAAAAAAATATTGAGGATGATATTATTAACGCTACATTATTATCAATATTTTTAAATTTCAATAAAAGCGTTTTGTAAAAAAATAGTGGAACTAAAAAAGTTAAAGAACAAAAAAATAATCTTAAATAATAAGTGTCTTCAATAAAATTTGTTAAAAAAGATAATAATATATAATGTAGTGGGGTGTGAACCACCGTCCAATCCTTTGGATTGGAAAGTATATTTTCTTTTAAACTAAGAACAAAGCCATAAGTAATATCAAAATCTCCTGTTGCACCACCACCAGAACCGTCTTCATTAAAAAAAAAAGATACAAATAAAGAAAAATATGAAAATAAAAAAATTATAATACCTAGGGTATTTTTTTGTGTCATAATATTTTTAATAAAAACTGTTGACTATGTCCTGAGATTTTTAAACTTATTTAATATTTTAAACAAACTATTACTCTTATTTTGCAAAAAATTAAAGCTAAAGTTTTACTGCTCTTACCATATGATTGTCAGCTTTAATATCAATTGTTCTCTTGTCAATTAATATTATTTAAAAAATCTTTCGTTATTAAATCATTAAAATTGTCTACCGTATCCCCATAGTTATAAAAATTATTAACAATAAAATCTTTAATTTGATCATCTTTATTTACAAATTCAGTTGTTGATTTATTAATCAAGACATCAAGATCTTTGATATTTTCTTTCTTAAAAGTAAAACCAAAACTGTCTTTAACTTTTTGATCCATCGTAACTAAATCATTATACTTGTTAAATTCAACATTGTGAATTTTGTCATTACCTTCGAAATATAGTACTGGTCTTTTAAATAATAATATAAATTCAATAGCAATACCTGAGCTATCTGTAATTAAACATTTGGCATTTTGCATTGAGTTTATGTTCTCAGTAGTTTCATCTAATATGAATTTTTGGTTTGAAAACTTTTTTTTGAAACTGTTTATTGTTAGCATGGATCTTTTAAAACTCTCAGGATGAGGTCTAAATTTAACAATGTACCCTTTATTTAAAACAGATTGAATAATTTCTTCTAAATTTTCATTAACAAAATTCTTTTGATTATAATTCCACGAAGGTGCAATTAAAATTTCATTAGCCTTAGTTTGAATATTCATTCTGTTGTTTATGTAGTCAAAATAAAAATACCCAGTTTTAATAAGTTTCTTTTTTTTGATTTTTTTTATTGATTCTCTTTTTCTAATTTCATCTAAATGGTAATCACCATTACACAAAATAACATCATAATTATCAAAGGCTGTTGCTGTATAAGCTTTAGTTGTGCTTACTGGTGCATGAAAATAATAGATATATTTTTCTACATTATTTGTTTTTTTAACAATATGAATGTTCAAATCTGTTAAAGTTAAAAACATGTATTTGGCTCTTATAATTAAAAAAAAAATAATCATTAGCAGGCTTTTTCCAATAAAAATATTCTTTACATCAGGATTGTTTATTTTATCATCAATATCTGAGCTAACATAGTAAACCTCATTAGGATACTTTTTAACTAACGTCTCTATTATTAAATACGAGTACTTTTGATAATTTTTATTTTCTGAAAAAAATAAATATGTAGGTTTTATCCTTCTTAATCGAATAATATTTTGAAAAATTTTAAAATTATTAACAATTTTATCAGACAATGAGAATAATAATTTAAACATTTAATAATCTACTATTAATTTTTACAATTATCTAAAAAATTAATTTAACTAGGTTTATTGAATTTCTTGACATCAGATTCTTGAGAAATTTTTTTTTTATTTCCCCTAAACATTTTAAAAAAAGATTTAACAAGTCTTATTGGGTATCCAAAATAAAAAATAATTCTGTTATTTGATTTGAATATTTTTTTAAATTTATAGTTAATATAATTTTTTAAAAATAGCCAACCAGTAATAATAGAAGTTAAAAGTATAGCAAAAAATTGCAGAATAAGATTTACAGCACTTGGATCAATATATGCATAAGATTGTGAAGTTAAACCAAAATAAAATAAAGATAAAAATATTAAAATTCTAATCATAAATATAATTTTTTATTATAAAGCCAATTCTTAATAAATATACGTTAATTTTAATTCAGCTTATTTTGCTTTAATAATTGTATAAACAGTTTTTCTTTTCTGTCAATTTTAAATTTTTCAAATTCATTAATATTTTGAAAAGTATTTTTTTTCATTGGGATATATATTAAATCATTAGTATATTTTGAACATTCAATTCTAACAGGAATATTATTACAATAATAATTATAGATATCACTGGATAAAATCATTTTGTCCTTAATTAAAATTTTTGGATTATCTTGATTATTTTTTTTTACCATAAAAAAAGAATTATATCGTCCAGGACCCCATCTTATATTATTATTAATTTTCATATTTAAATATTTATTTTCAAAGTACCCTATTGGCTTTCCATGATCTGCCTTAAATATAATTGTAGTATGATCATAAACTTTTTCTTCTTTTAATTTATTAACAATAAAATTCATTTTTTTAATAACACACTTGGTTATTTCTAAATTACCATCATGACTTTGAAATTTTTTTAAATTTTCATATTTAATTAAATTACAATTTTGATCATGTCTAATTCTGTAATGTGAAAAACTAAAATGAGAAAAAAATATATTTTTAGTGGAAATATTATTGTCATAAGAAAAGGAATTAAAAATTTCATCTAACTCTAATATACTAATACGATGAATATCATTATAATATCTTTCATTATCAAAATTATCACTATTAAAAAAATTAAAACTCAATATTTTTGTAATAAAAACAAATAAAGATTTATTTTTATTAAGATAATAATTATTAAATTTATCATAAACAAAGTTAGTCATCCATCTTGAAAAAGTTGGCAGAACATAACTACGGTAAAGGTTAATTAAAAAAAAAGTTCTATCCTGAGAAAAAAAACTTCCTTGATAAATTTTATTATTTCCTAAAAACAATTCATTATAAACCCCGTAAGTATAAACTTTATCAATAATTTTTTTATCATTTATTAATAAATCTTCGTTGTTGACTTCTTTTAAATCAACCAGAGGCGTAAGTTCACTTTTAAGTGAAAATCTTGTGGTCGGAAAATAAGTTGTATAGTTTGAGTATAATGTGAAATCCTTAAAATCGGATTGATAAGAATTTGTATTATTAATTAAATTTTCTAAGATACTTCCATTTATACCATCAAAACTAATAACTAAAAAATTTTCTTTTCCAAAAGTATTGAGATTGACAGATTCCTTTGGTTTTTGAAATTTTAATGAAATAATAATTATATTGGTAATTAATATTATAGAAAAATAAATTAAAAATATTTTTTTTAAATTTCTTTTAAAAAATAAAATCTTTGAAAAAATCAAAAATATTGAAAAACACAAAAGAAATTTAATAGGCAGTTGATATCTCAGTCTAATATCAGATACAGTTTCCCAGAATTCACTTTTAAATCCTATGGAAGGAAAAAATAATCCATTTATTATGATCCAAATCAATATAAAAAACAAAGTATTGATAAAAATTTTTTTATTTAAAATTTTTTTTAAAAAAAAATAAAATAAACAATTCAAAAATAAAATTAAGATAATGTTAACAAAATATATAAAAAAGAATTTTGGTAAAATTGGAAAAGTATATTCAAAGTTTAGTAAAATATAATCAAGTGGTATTATTATAAAAATAACTAAAATTATTAAATTTGTAATATATAAATATTTGCAATTCATTAACAATGTTTTATAAAAATAAAATTTACTTTCAAGTATTACTTCTCACTCTTAATAAAAAGTTTTTTAAAAAAATTTTTTAAGTCTTCTTGATCATCAAACTCATACCATGAACCATTGTATTTAATGGTGTCAATTACATATTTACATCTTTTTATTAATATATTTAACAAATTGGTAAATTGGATTTTTTTTTGTTTAATTCTTTTATAATCTTCAATGAAATGTTTTATTTGGTTTTTTGGAATATAAATTAAACCTAAGAACTGACCATTTATATTTTTTAAATTTGCTTTTGTGATCTTGCTACCAATCTCAATTAATTTGCGCTTACTGTTTAATTTAAAGGTTTCGGCATCATCAAAAATATTTTTATTTCTAGTTTTCCAAATTTTTTTCCAATTTGTGGAATAGGGAATTAATATATTTTTTGATTTTTTTTTTATAATTATATTTAATAATTCAGCGTCATAAAATACATCCGAATAAGTTATAATTACATCTTCACTAGTATCACTTAAACTTAAAACTGAAGAATAGACCATATCTGTAGTATTAAATTTTCTGTTAATCACAAAATTTATATTTTTAAACGGTTTAAGTTTTTCAATAATTTTTTTAGGTTTATATCCAATTACAACATCTATTTTTTTAATTTTATTTTTTTTTGCATTTTGAATAATTTTTTCTAAAATTGTTATATTATTAATTTTTATTAAGCATTTATTTACTTTTATATGATTAATAATTCTTGAACTCTTTCCAGCTGCTAATATTATAAGTTTCATCTGAAAAACTTAATTATTTCAGAAAATATTTTTTTTTGAGATTTCATCGTTCTTTCTGGGTGAAACATTACACATAATATTTTTTTTTGTTTTATGTTCAAGTATCTCTATACTACCGTCATTATGAAATCCCGTTTTTTTAAAGTTATTTACATTGTTAAATAATCCAAATTTATGAAACGAATTTACATTTATTTTTTTTAAATTTATAAATTTGCTATTAATTATTTTTAAATCATGAGATTTTCTTACATGATCTTTAATTTTTTTTACTGATGAACCATTAAAATTAATTATAAGCTGATAACCGCGACAAATTGCTAAAATTGGTTTGTTCTGTTTTTTAAAATAATTATATAATTTTAATTCTATATCATCCCTAATCTTGTCAATTTTTTTTTTGCTTACTTTATAAATATCACCACCACCAGAAATAATTAGTCCTTTTGATTCTTTAAGTAAATTATAATTAATTTTATTATCTAAATTTAAAGGGGTGATAGTAAAGTTAAGTTTACTTACAAAATCTAACAAATCTTTATCGTATACTATACTCAATTTTTTATACTTATTAACTATTATTCTACCAGTAACTGTAAGTTGTTTTATCATAAAATAATTTTGTAATTATTATTTTTGCAATCTAAAAATAATTTTTTCGCATTAATAATTTCTGAATATTTTTTTTCTCCAATTCCTATAATTGCTGGAATATTTAACTCCATACAACGGATTGCCATATGAGAGTTTGATCCACCATATTTTGTAATTAAACCAGAGATATTATTTGAAAATAAAAAATCATACCCAGGATCTGCATTTTCAATCAATATTATTGAGTTCTGTATTTTATTAAAGTTTTTTATATTTGAATAATTTAAAACGTCGGATGCAATTGTAGAATCAGTAATATAATTTTCAGTTGAACTAATACTGTTAAAATAATCGAAGTCTTTACTGTTTGTTATTACATCTGGAATTTTAATTAACTTAGAGAAATTATAATTTTTTTTATTAATTTTAATATTATCAAGAAGTAATTTTTTAAACTTGTTCTGGTTAAGATTATTGTATGCAGTTATAATCATTGTAATATCAATATGTTCTAAGTCTTCTTTTTTTAGCCTAATTTCTTTAGAAAGTTTAATTAAATTTTCAAAAATTTCATTTATCGACTTTGAAAAAATTAATTTTGCTAATTCACGATATTCTATAGACTGTTTTGCAAATTTAATAAATTGAGAAAAGTTTATTACTAATTTTTCTTGGAAGAAAAAATCATTTAATTTTTTAGTTTTTTTTGTATCTAGTTTAAAAGTAGCTTTGCTATGGTATTGTAAATCAGATAAATTTTGAGAAAAATATTTCTTAAAATTTTTTTTATAGTTATTAACAGATATGGAATACATAGACGGCCTTAAATGTCCGTATTTTTTTAAAAATAATTTAAAATTATTTTTTTTAAGTGAATTATAATATTCATTATTAATATTTTTTGAAACTGTATTTATAGATTTATAAAAATTATTAAGTTCATTTTTATTAATTAAATCTTTTTTTTTTAATGATCGTAGTATGTTCGTAGATATAAACGCACATCTTGCTATACCTGCAAATGGAAGGGTGCCTAATTCTTTGCAATCATTAAGTAAAAAAAATATTTTCTGTATATAGCTTAAATTTGATTTTCTTATTTTTTCAATTTTATTTTCTAAAGTTTTTAATTTAGCTAATTCCTTATTGAGTAAATTTTTTTCTGGATCTAAAATATTATTTGTAAGCTCTTTGAGTTCATTAAAATAAATATTTCTTTCTTTGAAACTTAGGAAATTATATTCATTTTTATTTAATCCAAAATTAAAACATGTATCAATTATTTCAAATTCAATTTTATCATGTAATGAAGGATTTTTTTTTAATAAATTAATTGAATTATCAACAATTTTTTTTGAAATTTTAACTGGTAAATTTTTTGGTAAAAATGAGTTAAAATCTACTCTTAAATCAATGTAAGGACTGCCTGCCATATCTATCATTAGCCTATTAGGTCTTACATCTTTGTAACCGTAATCAAATCTTTGTTTTGCCCAAATTTCATCCGTGATTAAATAAGAATATAGGGATAAAGCAAGTTTTGTAGGATGTGATCCAATCATTTCTGCTGGATTCCAATCAGACATATTTGAAAGTAAAGTTTTTTTCCCATGAACATTTGGAGTTACTTTTTGAATTTTATTATATTTTTTTTTTAAATTAACTATGACAGTGTTTAAAAAATTAATATTAACTTTATTTTTATTTCCTAACAAAGGTCTACATTGCAAAATATAAACTAAATTATTCTTGATACAAAATTCAATATCCAGCCTATCATTTTTGAAAATCACCTCTAGCTCTAAAATAATTTTTATTAATTTTCTAAATTTTAAGGGTATCTTTTTTGAAAATTTTCTTAAGATTAATAATTTTAAACTATTATTAGACTTTCCTGATGTTATTAAATCAGTTCTTTTTGATTTGTCATATGATATTTCGTAATAATGAGAATTAGTTTTCTTTACTTTCGTAAATAATACTCCAGTTAAATCTGGTTTATAGATAAGTTCTTGTACTAAGATTTGATCTTTGTTGTTTTTATATTTTTTTATTATTTTTGTGATTGCTAAATCAACTTCTTCTTTATTTAATTTTTTTATTATGAAGGAATCATATTTTCCTGCATTACTTGATTGACTAGTATCTTCGTTAATTGCAGATGACCTAATAATAATTTTAGTATTAAATAAATTCAAAATCTTTTTAAAATAATATTTCTTATTTAAAATATAATCTTTTTTCGTAAAATATATAAATTTAGGTATTATTTTTGAAAAATTTTTTTTTTTCAAAATTAACTCTAAGGATTCCGACTTGGTTAAATTTTTTCTTATTGTTGGCATTTTAAAAAACTTATTTATAATTTTTTTTATTTTAATCAGAAACTAAGTAAATTTTACCTTTCATTTAGTTTTTAACAATTAATCTGCATGACTTATCAACACTAGTCATTAAAACATTTTTATCTAAAAAATATTCATCTACAGCTTTTCTACATCCTGGAAAATCACCGTAATCATCAATAATTAAAATACCATTCTCTACTAAAAGTGGATAAAGAATATTTAATTCTATTTTTGTACTTTCGTATAAATCTGTATCTAATCTAAGTAATGATATTTTATTAGGTAAATTTTTTTTATCTTTTAACGTATCTTCAACCATTCCTTTTATGAAATAAAAATCATCAACATCACTAAAAAATAAATTGGTAGAATTTTTAACATCTTCTAACGAAGCTTTTGTCCACGGTTCATTTTTATTTTTAAAATCTTTATATACTTCATTTATTTTTACACCATCATAAAAAGATGGTTTTGGCATTCCCTCAAAAGTGTCAAACCCATAAAGTTTTCTCTTAAGTTCCTTGGGGTATTTGTCCTGGATTTTTTTTGCAAGGAATAAGTTTCCACCTCGCCATATACCACACTCTACAATATCACCGATTAATTTTTTTTTATTAATATAATGTAAAGATTTAATTAAGGTCCATCTTCTAATAAGTGGAGTCAGTGAGTGTTCTCCAATAGATTCAATGAGACTTTTGTTTTCTTCGTCTATTTCAGGAATATTTTTCTTCCAAAAATCTTCTTTTTTAATAAGAGGACTTTTAATTATCCTAAGTAAATTTCTAATCTTTTTTGCGCTTGTTCTAAAAAAATTTATAATCATTTATTCTAAAATATAATCTAATGGTGCCCTCGGCCAGACTCGAACTGGCACTCCAAAAAGGCACGGATTTTAAGTCCG
>MDTF01008703.1_pt1 | contig 12205 bp, 10 predicted proteins | sample 811191 | NCBI WGS metagenome assembly MDTF01 (sample SAMN05326649, study PRJNA326480) | marine metagenome | isolation source: seawater | place: Southern Ocean | collected 2011
AATTTCAGAAACTATATTTTTATTTGTGGCAAGTTGATCAATACAATAAATGCAATCTTCAATATCTGAAAAACACCTTGTTTGTTCACCGTCACCATAAATTACTGCCTGTCTATTTTGTAACATTAAATTTATCATTATGGAGGCCACATTTCTAAAGGGATCATCATACTTTTGTTTTGGGCCTAAAATATTATGGGGTATTGCTATGTTGTACTCAATCCCATGAGTTCTTGATAAATTAATTAAAACCTTTTCTGCAGCCAATTTTGCTATTCCATAAGGGTCAACAGGGTTAGGAATGTCTGTTTCCCTGTATGGAAGTGCGATATCACCATATCTAGCCATAGACGAGCAGTAAACTATTCTCTTAACATTTTGTTGAATGGCTGCAGTAAAAACAGATACCGATGCTGAAAAGATATTATTAGTAATTAAGTAAGGTGAAAAAACTGACAGGCCTTCATGCGCGTAGGCAGCAGCATGAATAACAATATCAACATCCTTGAAGTATTTTGAATTTTTTTCTAGATTTCCAGAATCGTATTGATAAAAATTAACCTTAGGGTCTATATTCTGTTTTGCTCCACCAACAAGATTATCATTTCCACTAACTTTAAAGCCTTTTTTTAAATAAAAATCAGCAAGATTTGACCCTAAAAAACCCCCTACACCTGTAATAAAAATATGCATCTATTAAATCTTATATCGAAATTTATTAGTTAGTCTATATAAATCAAAAATGAACATATTAAAAATATTAAAAAAAAATGATTTTATTTTTTTTATCCTTAAAAGATTACAAACTTTATTGAAATCTTTAATAAAAAAAATTATTATTTTTTCTGGATTAGAAGAGAGAGTATCTAAAATTGAACATTCTTTGATACATGAACTAACATCGCAAGTGTTTCCTTGGCAGACATACTGTTTGAATGGTCAAGAAAATAGAAAAAAAATCATTACTGAAATACTTTCAAAAATTAAATTTGATTTGATTGTTGAAACAGGGACTGAATATGGATTTAGTACAAAATATTTTAGTCAATATAGTAACAAGGTATTATCTATTGAAAAATCTAAACCAGTATTTTTGATGGCAAAAAAAAATCTCAAAGATGAGGAAAAAATTGAATTAATTTTAAATGACAGTAAAAACTTAGATTTAATATTAAAAGAAAAAAAAATTAACCCTGAATCAAGTGATTCAACTTTTTTTTATCTAGATGCACATGCTGACGACGATTATCCATTAATTGATGAAATATCCTTAATATTTAAAAAATTCAGAAAATTTATTTTAGTAATTGATGACTTCCAGATTCCTGGAGATGAAGGATATGGTTATGATTCTTATAAAGGAAAAAAATTAAATATAAAATTTATTAAAAAATTATTAATTGGAAATGAATATATTTTTTTTCCTAACATAAGTTCTGATAGTGAAACAGGTCGCTTAAGAGGATATACATTGATAACAAATAGTATCAACTTTAAAGAAATCCTTCAAAATATAAAAGAATTATCCATTTTTAGACCTTGATTATTTAAACAAAATTAATGTCAGCTATTTTTTGATATATTTAAAAGAAATTGCTTATGAATTGCTTTTAATTCCTTTTTTTGCGATAACCACAAAAAACCATTAAATTTGATTAGGATTTTATAAAAATAAAAAAAAATGAAGAACAACTTGTAATGTTTAAATAATATAGAAAAATCTTCACTGGTTTTTTTAAAAAAATTAGAGACTGAAAAACTTAAACCTCCAGACTCCATAAAAACTATATAATTGTCTAATTTTTTGCATTTAAAATTACTTTTACAAAGTCTAATTAAAAAATCTGTATCAGATGCTATAATAAAACTTTCATCATAAAAGTTTAAATATTCTACAACTTTTTTTTTAATAAATAATGAGGTATGAGGGATTTTGAATGGATTAATTTTATCTTGTGTGTTTGATTTAAATTTCCATAGTCTGTTTATTTTTTTACCTTTAAAATATGCAATATTACCAAATAAAAAATCTGATTTATCTAAATTATTAGATATGTATTTTAAAGTATTGTTTGAATAAAAAATATCTCCTGAGTGTAAAAGTCCGACAAAATCACTTTTAGCTTTTTTAATAGCTTTGTTTATTCCTTCATAAATATTGCTGTCTTTTTCCCTTAAATGAATTGTTCGAGTATTGAGTTTTTTTTTTATAATTGCAGATGTTCCATCAGTTGAATTAGAATCGATAATTATATGCTCATAATTTTTAAAGGATTGAGATTGAATACTTTCAATTGTTTTGGTAATGCCTCTTATATTGTTTTTTACTACTGTGATTATAGTAATATCTGGCCTCATGTGTTATTATTTACAAAATCTGTGTAGGTTTTTAATAAACCATCTTTAAAGGAAGTTTTGTTTTCCCAGCCCAGACTTTTTGCTAATGAGACATCAAGAATCTTTCTTGGTGTACCATCAAGATTTTTTTTATTAAATACAATTTTGGATTTAACCTTAAAGATATTAAGTGCTGCATTTGCAATTCTTATAATGCTTTGATCTTTGCCACTTCCTATATTAATTAAAAAATTTTTTGTTTTTTTATTCATAAAATAAATACATGCATCTGCTATATCTTCAACATAGATAAATTCTCTTTTTGCTTTTCCAGTACCCCACAGCATTAATTGTTTTTTTTTACCAGATTTAATGAGATAAATTTTTTTAATTAACGCTGGTAAAAAATGCGAATTTTTTTCATCATAATTATCACCTGGTCCAAATGTATTACATGGCATCAAACATTTATATTCTGTCTTATATTGATAATTGTAAGTCTCACACATTTTAATACCTGTTATTTTTGATATAGCGTATGGTTCGTTTGTTTTTTCTAACAGTCCCGAAAGTAAATATTCTTCTTTAATTGGTTGTTTACAATTTCTTGGATAAACACAGCTTGAGCCTAAAAAAATTAATTTTTTTACGCCCGCAAGATATGCACCATGAATTAAATTATTTTGAATAGATAAATTTTCATATAAAAAATCAGCTTTAAATATGTTATTTGCATAGATGCCCCCAACCTTTGCAGCAGCGATAAAAATGAATTTAGGTTTAGTTTTTTTTAAAAAATCAAAAGTTTTTTTTTGATCCATAAAATTAATTTTTTTTCTACTAGCTGATATTATGTTGGTATATCCTTTTATTTTTAATTTTCTTACAATAGCAGATCCAACAAGCCCTGTATGTCCTGCTACAAAAATTTTATCATCTTTTTTTAATCTCATTAACTAATTTCTTTAATTTCATAATCAATCATCTCATCAATTAGTTGTGTAATTGAAGTTTTAGCCTTCCACTTTAATATTTTTTTTGCCTTACTTGGATCACCCAATAAAGTGTCTACTTCGGTGGGCCTAAAATATCTTTTAGAACATTCGATGATTATATTGTTTTTTTCATCTAGGGCTTTTTCATTAATTCCTTTTCCAACCCATTTTACTTTAATCTTAAGTTTTTTTAAGACTATATTTATAAAAAATTTAATAGAATATTGCTTACCTGTTGCAATCACAAAATCGTCTGCTTTTGTTTGTTGTAACATCAACCACATTGCCTCAACATAATCTTTTGCATGACCCCAATCCCTTTTTGAATATAAATTTCCTAAGACTAATTTTTTTTGATATCCAAATTTAATTTTTACCAGTGCTGTTATTATTTTTTTAGTAACAAAAGTTTCTCCTCTTAATGGACTCTCATGATTAAACAAAATTCCATTACATGCAAAAATATTATATGCTTCTCTATAATTTTTAATTATCCAATAAGCATATAGTTTTGCCACACCATATGGGCTTCGAGGATAAAAAGGTGTTTTTTCATTTTGTCTTTTTTCTTGGACCTTTCCATACAGTTCTGATGTGCTAGCTTGATATATTTTAATATCTTTAGTTTTACCTAATATTCTAACTGCTTCTAAAATTCTCAATACACCAAGTGCGTCAGAATTTGCAGTATATTCTGGTTGTTCAAAGGATACTGCTACATGTGACTGGGCAGCTAAATTATATATCTCATCAGGATTAGCTTTTTTAATGATTGATTGTATTGACAAAGCATCACTTAAATCACCATGATGTAATATTAATGATGGCTTTTTTAAATCTTTTTGTTTATTAAAAATATTGTCTATTCTTTGAGTATTGATTGATGACGCTCTTCTTTTAATACCGTGAACTATATAATTTTTCTTTAATAAAAATTCTAAAAGATAAGCGCCATCTTGACCAGTAATGCCCGTGATTAGTGCAACTTTTTTTTTTATTTTCATGATTAATCTTTTAATATTACAATTAGAATAATATCTATATTAAAATATTAATATACATTAATAATTCTTACTTCATTTCATTATTTTTTACTTTAAAATCTAGTGAAAAAATAATTAATGCAAGTAAAATCCAAAAAAAACTACCGTGCCATGATGAAAAAAAAGCTCCTGTAGGTCTTAATGGAAACAAGTAGGATAAAAAGATTGATATTAATCCATGGCTTAGATGATTAAAATTTTTAATATGACTTATAATAATTTTATAAATGAGATAGAAAAACAATAGCAAAAAAATAACACCTGTTTCAACAAGAATTTCTAAAATATAATGATGAGGATGTGTCGCACAGCCATCAGACAAAACATATCCCTCTATATTGAAATCCTTTGAACACTCAATTCTAAAAGTTCTAATACCCGTCCCAAATATTGGTTTTTTTTTAATCAAAATTATAGATGTTTTATAATGTTTGCCCCATGGTGTTTGTAAAAAACTATTAAAAAAATTATTTTCTCTCGTCGACCAATCGTGTAAGTCATTCATACGTTCATTTGTGGTCGGATTAATCTTAATAAATAATCCCAATATTAACACTATCAAGAATAGATATTTAATCTTTTTTAGCTGAAATTTACTATCAAATATTAAAAAAATTAATAATGTAACCACATTCATAATAGTAGAACTACGCTCACCTGTTAAAATTATAAAGCAAAAATTTAAAAAAAGTAAAAAAATTAGGTAACTTTTTTTTTGTAAAAAATTATTGACATAATAAAATAAAAAAATTGATGCGGAACCAATTGTTGCAAGATAGAAACCTGGAACTAACTCATCTTTAAATGGTCCACTTAATCTTAAGGGTAATAATTTTTCTATATTAAATATATTATAAGATCTAATTGTGTTGACTTTAAAACCCAGAATATCTTTGAATTCTGGATTAAAAAATTGGTATAATAAATCAATATATATTAAAAATGTAATAGATAAAAAAATGTATGAAAAAAATTTTACTTTATCAAAGCTTATCTTTTTTAAATAAAAAGCTACACCCAAACAAAAAATGAAATTAATACCAAAAATAAACGATTTAGATAAATTTTTTATATTGTAATCATGGAAAAAAATTGAAATTAAAAGAAGGTAAATCCACATGATAAACAGGATTGTGTTTAAATCTGATTTTAGGAAGTTCCAATCTTTAGATCTAAAAGCTTTTAACAAAATCAATGTTACTAATAAATAAATTGTTAAATTTATTGCAAAATTTCCTAATATTAAAGCTACAGGTATAAATAGAAAAATTGTGAAAAAAGTATTTAAGAAATAACGTTCATTATTGACATTCATTTAATAAAATTTTAAGAGACTTTCCTTTTGTGATTTAATCCAAACCTTATTTTCAAGATACCAATTAATAGTTTTTTCTAAACCTAAATCTAAATTTACTTTTTGCTCCCATTTTACAGTTGCTGAAAGATTTTTATATTCAAGAAAATATCTTAAGTCATGACCTGGACGATCTTTCACATATTTTATATGGTCTAAATAATTAAATGAAGATTTAGAATAAATCTTTTTATAGAGAATTTTAATTATTTTTTTTACTAATGATATATTGTCAATTTCATACTTAGATCCTATACAATGTGTCGCTCCATCAAAGTTAGTGTTTATAATTTTTTTTAAAGCTTGAATATTATCCTCAACATAAATCCATTGTCTTTTTTGATTGCCATTACCATAAATACCCATTTTTTTCTTAGATAAAAAAGAAAAAATTGTTAAGGGAATTAATTTTTCTAAGTGTTGGTATGGTCCATAATTATTACAAGAGTATGTTGTCAAAGTTGGTAGACCATAAGTTTTATTAAATGCTCTAACAAGATGGTCACTAGATGCCTTGGATGCTGAATAAGGCGAGTTAGGTCTGTATGCTGACTTTGAATTAAATTGACCTTTGTGTATTGAACCAAAAACTTCATCTGTTGAAATTTGTAAAAATTTAATTTTTTTTAATTTAAAAATTTTTAGAGAATTTTCTAATAAGTTGTGAGTCCCATTAATATTTTCTAAAAAAATTCTACTATCTTTTATAGATTTATCCACATGCGAATGTGCTGCAAAATTAATTACAAGATCTGGTTCAAAAATTGAAAAAATATTCTGGACTTTGTAATTATCGCAAAGGTTAATTTTTTTAAATGACACCCATTTAAATCTTTTTTGGACAGATCTGTCAGATGCATCTGTAATACAATCAATATTTATTACCTCGTGCTGTTTAGGAGAGAGTTTATTTAGAAAATTTTGCCCTATAAATCCATTTGCCCCTGTTATAATAATTTTTTTTTTAATCACTAAAAATTTTTTTGTATTTTTTTTTAATCATTTTATTATCATACTTCTCTTTAAGTTCATCAATATATATTTTTTTATTTGTTTTAAAAAAAGTGTTCGGTTTTGACAAAAATGAATATATTTCATTAACCATTCGTTCATTCTCTGATTTTTTAAAAATATAACCATTTATATTATTTAGAATTAGATCTCTAGATGACCCTGTATCAAATGCAAAAATTACTTTATTTAAAGAGAATGTCTCACTCATCATTAAGGAGCCCCACTCTTGCAATGATGGGATTATGATAAGATCACTTACTTTATAAATACTGTACAACTCATTTAAATTTACTTTTTCATACGTAATTGTATTTTTTTTATAGTTTTTAAAAATTTTATGTGAGTTTTTTCCTACCGAAATAAAAATCACTTTAGAAAAAAAACTATTATATTTAGATTCAAGTTTTGACATGATCTTTATGAAATTATGAATTCCTTTTCTCCACTCCCTTAAATCTTGTGCGCCCAAAAAGATTACTTTTTTATTTTTGGTTTTTCTCTCTAATTTCCTATATAAATTTTTATTATAAGTTAAGTGCTCTTGTATTGGATAATTAATCATTTTTTTTGGACTATCTTTATTCAAAATTTTTGTTTCATTTATAAATTTGTTCGCAAATAATGAGGGGGTGATTACTATAGGTTTGATTTTTTCTAAAAAAAATTTATTTAATCTATAATTTTTCTCTGCTAGACCTTTAAATTTATCGAATAAGGCTGGACAATTTTTACATTCGTTTTTGAAATTTATGCATAATTGAGCGTAACGACATCCGCCTGTAAAATTAAACATATCAAATGGAAATAAAACTATTTTAGCATCAAATTTTTTTTTGATTGTTAAAATTTCTTGATAATTCAGGATATACTCAAACCACAATACAACTACGTAATCATATTTTTTATTATCAGTAATTTTTTTTATTAGATGGGCTTTAAACAAACTTCTATTTAAAAACCTATTAAAGAAATAAAATTTGTTTGTAGTTAATGCTAGTGAAATGGCTCTATTCATAGATTTATATACAAAATAATAAAAAAATCCAAATAAACCATAATAGGAATAAACGTTTTTTTCTCTTTTTTTGAGGTGTGGAATTAGTAAATTAATTTCCATTTCAGGAAACTTTTTTTTTAAAAAATCAAAAATATTGAATGTTGCATTTCCAGCACCTCCTTTTTTATATAATTCCGAAATAATTAAAATTTTCTTCATTTTTATTAAAGTTTTGAGAAATTTATTATGAACATATTTGTCAGTTAATCTAAATTATAGTTTAGCATTAAAATTAAACCTACCAATAAAGAGCTGCTGTTGTTATTTACTGGAAACAATAAGATTTCTATTATTTTTGTAGTGATAAATCTCATTTAGGTTAGGAACCTTTGATATCATTTGATTTTTCTCAATATATTTAGATCTCTATTGCAATTAAGAGAATAATCAATGATTTGTTGTAACGGTCGAGTATAATTTAGATAATCTAACAAAAAATTTTGTTTTTTCAAATACTCATCAAATAATTTTCTATCTTTTTTAAGTATATTAACTAAATAAAGTGCCTTCTCTATTTTTGTGCAATGTAATTGTTTGATAATTAATTGTGAGTTCCAAAAACAGTTCCTGTTACCAATAATTAAATTTTGACATATTGCAGCCTCTATAAGTGAATTCCCCCATCTAGGTGAATTTGAACTTACAGCTAAAAAAAATTGGCTTTTTGAAATTTTATCAATATATTTTTTATGACTTAAACTTTCACTTAAAGTATAAATTTTTTTAATAAATGGATATGAGTTTTTAGATTTTAATTTAGTTAAATAGTTTTTAATTTTTTTTTTTTGATTCACTTCAAGAATTATATCAATGTCCTTATGAGATTTTTTTTTAATTTTCTTTAGAAAACTTGAGTTTCCAAATGTGTATGAAAAATCTATAGAATGCAATCTTCTAAATAAGCTATAAGGTGTAAATCCTAAAGTTTGATTTAGAACACCATCAAAAAATTTTGGTTTAAAGATAATATTTTTTTTGTAAGACTTTTTTTTATGATCTTCAAATATTTTAAACCACAATACTTTATCATACTTTGAAATAGTTCTCTCTGAAATTGTATCTTCAAATGATATTGCTAAATCATAATGATTAAAATTAATCATATTAATATTTTTGCTTTTTTTTTTTTGAAGCACCAATTCCTGCTGTCTTATTTTACTTAATTTTTTTTTAGTTTTTAGAAAATTAATATCATTATCATTATACGAACTTGAGATAACAAATTTTGTATTATGGTTAGTAAATAATCCCACAGGGCCCATTCTATAATTTGAGCACAATAAATTCAGATGATTTTTTTCAAAGTTTTTATTATAAATGTCTAAATAATCATATGGTTTAATAAAAATTATATTCAATTTTTTAAATTTCTTTATATTTTTTACTAGTGAGTTTAAATATAAATTTATATGCGTATAAAAATTCCACAATCGTAATAGCAAAAAACTTAGTCTATTTTTCAATGTTTTATACTTGTTTTGAAAAATAGATTTATTTTTTTACACACATGTCTTATTTCATTTTTACTTAAATCTAAGTGAAATGGAAATCTAACAATGGCTTTAGAATAGATCTCTGTATTTATTAAATCTTGATTAATATTATTTTTTTTTTGCATTAGTTTTGATAAATGTAATGGCTCATAATGACTTGTTACTTCAATGTTATTTTTTTTCATAAAGCTTATTAGTTTAGATCGTGAAATACCCTCTTTTAATATTATATAAAACATGTGAAAGTTTGAGCTATTAAACTTTTTAAAACTAGATGATTCATAATGAAAACAATTTGAGTCTAAATATTTTCTATAAAGATTAAAAATTTTTTTCCTTTTATCTAAAATTTTTTTTTCATCTTTAAGCTGTGATAATAAAAATGCCGACTGCATCTCGGTAATAGAAGAGCTTACACCTTTGGATACCCATGTGTACTTATTAGATTTTTTTTTCATGAAATCTGATTTATTTGTCCCTCTATCCAACACATTTCTCAAGCTCTTATAATATTTTTGATTATTTAATATTAAAGCCCCTCCACTACCGCAATGTAAATTCTTTGTTTGGTGAAATGAAAATGCAGCAAAATCTCCTATAGATCCTAAAAATGATTTATTATATTTCGCTCCATAAACTTGTGCTGAATCTTCAATTAATATTATTTTTTTGTTCTTTATAATATTTTTTATAAGTTTAAAATTAACAGAGTTTCCATTGTAATGAGTTAATATTATTACTTTTGTATTTTTATTAATTTTTTTTTTTAAATCATTTAAATCTATAACAAAAAATTTATCTATATCACAAAATCTAAATTTAATTGACAATTTGAACAAAATATCAACTATACTTACAAACGTATATGATTGAATAATAACTTCGTCATTTTTTTTAAGATTAATAGATAGTAATGCTGCTTCTATCGCTGAGGTGCAGCTATTTGTCAAAAAAACATTTTTAACATTTAATTTTTTCTTGATTAAATTTATGCATTTTTTATAAAAATAACCAAATGAAATAAAATTTTGATATTTAAATATTTTTTTTATATCTAATAATTCATTGTGTGATACATATGGAATATTAAATTTAATTTTCTTCATATTTTAAATGTACATTTTTTTTACAGAAGTTGTAGTATTTATTATTTCAATATTGGTAATATTAAAAAATAATAAATTTATTACAGAAAAATTTGGGCTCTTAGATGTTCCAAATAACAGACGGCTTCATAAAAAACCAACACCTCTGATAGGTGGCTTAATAGCTTTTATACTACTATTAGAATTTTATTTAATTTCCTATTTTTTTGATGGCCAATTTTTTAACTTAAGTTACCTTATATTACCAAGCGTTCTTTTTTTAATCGGAATTTTTGATGACTCAAATGATTTGAATCCAAATTTAAAATTGCTTTTAATAGGTTTAAGCTTTTATTTTTTTCTCATTTTTTTCCCCGAATTTAATATAAATAAGCTTAACTTTTCAACATTTAATATTTTAATTAATACTGGAAAAATTAATATCTTCTTTACGATTTTATGTTTATTGCTATTTATAAATGCTTCAAATATGACCGACGGTATAAATGGACTTTTTTTAGGTTTAAGTATTGTTTATTTTTTATACTTATATTTTACTTATAATTTTAATAATAATTTTATTTTGTCTATTTTATTGATTCTATTTATTTTATTCTATTTTAATTGCAAGAATGCTTTTTTTATGGGAGATTCTGGTGTATTTTTAATCTCTTCAATTTATGCGTTAAGTCTAATAGAGGCTTATCATTTAGAGCGGAGCTCTTTAAAAAGCATTGAAGAAATATTCATCCTACTAATGATGCCTGGCTTAGATATGTTTAGATTGTTTATAGAAAGGATATTTAAGAAAAGACACCCCTTTAAACCTGATAGGAATCATTTTCATCATTTATTAAAAAAAAAGTTCAGTGATGAAACAACATTGATAATATATTTAGTCCTAGTTTGTATAGGACCCGTGCTATTTAGATTGAATTTAATTAATACTGCCTCTCTAATAGCTACCATTATACTAGTTTTTTTTTCTGCCACTTATTATCTCAAAAAATTAAAAAAACCTAAAATACTTAGCTAATTTTATTAAAGATAAGAATTATTAAAATATAATTAATTAATAATTAATTGAGTTTAATATATTAAATAACCTGCTATAAAAATATTAAGCTTTCAATGATATACTTTAATAAGTTGATTATACATTTATGAGAAAAGGAATATTATTATTAGGAGGACTGGGAAAAAGGTTTTTACCTGCCACGTCCCTGATTAATAAGCACTTAATACCAATAATTGATAGACCAATCTTTCATTTTTCACTGTCTACACTTATGCTAGCTGGCATAAACACTATTAATATCGTTAGCAATAAAGAGACATTAAATTTAATTAAAAAATCACTAGGATCCGGAAAAAACTTAGGACTCAATCTATCGTATACGATCCAAGAAAAAGCTGGGGGAATACCTGAGGGAATTTTGTTAAATAAAAAGTTTATCGGCAAGTCAAAATTTGCCCTTATGCTTGGGGATAATTTTTTTTATTCGTCTGATCTGGCTCAAAAACTGTCAGAAATTAGTGAGATGGATAAGAATAATTTAATAACATACAGGGTTAGCAACCCATCTGAGTTTGGCGTTTTATTAGAAAAAAATGGTAAGATAGTTAATATTATTGAGAAACCTAAGAAATTTTATTCAGACCTTGTGGTTACTGGTCTTTATTTTTACGAAAATGATGTGTTAGATTTACTAAAATATTTAAAACCTTCATCAAGAAAAGAATTGGAAATTACCGATTTTAATAATTTGATAAATAATAAAAAAAAATTACAACACGTCGAGCTTGGGAGAGGCTCGGTCTGGCTTG
>MDTF01008759.1_pt1 | contig 12204 bp, 12 predicted proteins | sample 811191 | NCBI WGS metagenome assembly MDTF01 (sample SAMN05326649, study PRJNA326480) | marine metagenome | isolation source: seawater | place: Southern Ocean | collected 2011
CATTAATTGCCTCATCTTCATCTGTTTTTACAGAGTTACCATCTTTAAAATCAGTTTTTTTCATAACGATTGGTAATGTAATATGATCTGAATATTTTTTAATAATCTCTTTAAGGCGCCAGCTATCTAAAAATTCATCCTCATCTTTTTTTAAGTGTAATGTAATTGTGGTTCCACGACTTTCTCTGGGCACCGATTCTAAAGTGAATTCACCATCCCCTTTGGATTGCCATTTAAATCCTTGTTTTTGTCCTGCCTTTCTTGACTCAAGAGTAACTTCATCAGCAATAATGAAGGACGAATAAAACCCAACTCCAAACTGCCCTATTAGATGAGCATCTTTTGCCTCATCTCCTGAAAGTTTTGTTAAGAACTCTTTAGTACCAGAACGTGCAATCGTACCAATATTATTAATGATGTCTTCTCGGTCCATACCAATACCATTATCAGCTATCGTGACCGTCCTATTTTTTTCATCATAATCAACATAAATTTTTAGCTCTGATTGATTTTCATAGAGCTTATTGTCATTTAAAGCTTCAAATCTTAGCTTATCAGCAGCATCACTTGCATTTGAAATTAATTCTCGAATTGCTATCTCTTTATTGCTATAGAGCGAATGAATCATTAAGTGAAGTAATTGTTTAACCTCGGTTTGAAAATTTAGCGTTTCTTTCTTGTTTGACATGAGCAATATTCCTGATAATGATTAAATAAATAACTATCCACTTATAGTGGGGGTCACTTTAGAAAATTTCAATACTATTTAATTAGATTTTTTTAAAGATTGTTAAGCACGTGACTAACTGCAAGAAATCCAAACGTCGCTGTGACGTTTAATGAAGAGCCATAACCGGCACAATTAAGATCATTCGAAATAGTGCTCCCCTCAATAACTACAGGTCTAATCATAGGCTCATCAGAATAAATTGTTGGGATCTTATACAAGGAAGCTTTAGGGTAGTTTTTCTTATTGAAGTGCTGACGTATACGAGAAAGCAGAGGATCCCCATGAGTTTTTTTCAAATCAGTTAGCTTAACTTTTGAGGGATCTTTTTTTCCGCCTGCACCACCTGTCATAACTAATTTGATATCTTGATCTAAACAATACTCAGCCAAATAAATTTTTACTAATGTTTGATCAATAGCGTCAATCACAAAATTATGCGAACTAAAAATATAATCTTTCGTATTTTTTACAGTTAAAAAATCATCTATACAGACAATATTAACCTTAGGATTAATCGATAATGCTCGGTTTCGCATAGCATCAATTTTTGAAGACCCTAAAGTATTTTGTAGGGCATGAATTTGGCGGTTTATATTTGATTCAGCAATATGGTCCATATCAATAAGTGTAATAGCTCCAACACCATGTCTCACCAATGATTCAATTGCCCATGAACCAACTCCTCCAATCCCTACAACACAAACATGACTTTTTTGAAAAATTTCAAATCGCTCTTGACCAAAGAGCCTGATAATTCCACTGAATCGTCTTTTTGTATCAACTGTCATTTATTAGAGCTCTAGTATAACAAAAGCTACTGCAATATTTTTTTCATCTGAAATGGATAGATGACAATAATGTATATTTTTTTTTTCAACTAATATCTTTAATTTATTATAATATTTAATAAGAGGCTTCCCTAAGCTGTCATGGGTAACTTCTATTGATTTGAAATTTACACTCCCTCGAAGTCCAGTTCCAAAAGCTTTAGCAAATGCTTCTTTTGCTGCAAATCTTTTAGCAAGAAAATTTTCCTTAGATTTTACTTTGCTATAGGCCAGTAATTCATTGCTTGTAAGGATTTTTTTAGCTAATTTCAAGCCGTATTTTTTTAATGCCAATTTAATACGGCTTACTTCAACCACATCTGTCCCAATTCCATAAATCATCGCTCTGAATATTCCTCAATAAGTGACTTCATTTCACGAACAGCATTTTCCCATCCAACAAAAAGTGCACGAGAAACAATAGCATGCCCAATATTTAACTCATCAATACTTTGAATCGATGCTATGGGTTGTATATTTTTATAGTGCAATCCATGTCCAGCATTTACAACTAACCCTTTTTTTCGTGCATAGTTTATTGCTTCGTGAATCATTAATAATTCATTATCTCTTTGCTGTCCAGGTTCAAGATTTGCATAATGTCCTGTATGAATCTCAATTACCGGTACCCCCATAAGGAAAGCCTTTTCAATTTGTGTAATATCTGGAGCAATAAATAATGAAACCCTAATGCCCTCTTTTGCCAAACGATCACTAGCCCTCTTAATAGCATCAAAATGACCTTTAACATCCAGACCGCCCTCAGTAGTTCTTTCCTCTCTTCTTTCGGGAACCATACAAACGTCTTCTGGCATTAAGTCAATTGCAATCTGGATCATTTCTTCTGTGGGGGCTAATTCTAGATTCATTTTCGTATGAATTAATGGCTTTAACTCATAAAGATCTTTATCTTGAATATGACGTCGATCTTCCCTTAAATGGAGAGTGATACTATCTGCGCCAGCTTTCTCTGCTTTTAATGAAGCCTCAACAATACTTGGGTATGTTGTGCCCCTAGCTTGCCTTAAGGTGGCAACATGATCTATATTCACGCCTAACTTCATTTGGTTTATTCACCCTCTAAATGTAGAAAAAGTTGTTTGGAATTTAACGGCTTGTCGCCAATATAATAGCCAATCAAATACCGCATTAAATTCTTACTCTGTGTTTCTGTTTTAGGATCTCTATAGTCATCATCAGACATATCAATGAGTGTTTTACCTAATAAAGTAACTCCTTGTGTAGAATTTTTAGTTTCTGAAGGGCCGTAACCAACCTTATAATGATAGATTTTTTTAGGGTTTACCAACTCATCATTGTCATCTTTAACCAAAGGTAATTCATACCCAAGCTCTTGTAATAATCTTAACTCAAATCGTCTTAATGTGACGCTTAAATTGTTTTTTTTGGAGAGATGCTCCATTGTTTGATGGTAGAAATCAAATAAGGTTTCATGAGGATCTTCCTTTGGGACTAGTCGGATTAATAATTCATTAATGTAAAAACCACAAATTAACGCATCACCTTCAATCTGCAAAATTTCATCACACCAATCAATAGAATGGAGTGTTTTTATTTCACCTTGGCCAGACCAAGTGGCCTCCAAAGATTGAAAGGACTGTAACATTCCCCTTACTAATGATCGAGGTCGACGCGCACCTTTTGCAACGATAGAAATACGCCCATGAATCTTAGAAAAAATTTCAACAATAAGGCTGGTTTCTTTAAACGGGTATGTATGTAATACGTAGACAATTTCATTTTCTTTTTTAGTAGATTGACGTGCCATTAACGTCTAGAGCCCTAAAGACTTGAGTGCTCGCTGATCGTCTGCCCAGCCTTTTTTAACTTTAACCCAAGTTTCTAGCCATACCTTTCCTCCGAATAATCTTTCCATATCCAATCTTGCACTCATAGAAATTTCTTTTAAGCGGGCACCTTTTTTTCCAATAATCATCGGTTTGTGTGAGTCACGATCCACAATAATAGCGGCAAAAATCCTTCGTGTTCCACCTTCGTGCTCAAATTTCTCAATTTCTATTGCAACTGAGTATGGCAATTCCTGTCCGGTTAGCCTAAATATCTTTTCGCGAATAATTTCTGAGGCTAAAAAACGCTCGTTCTTGTCTGTAATTTCATCCGCTTCATAAATAAAATCCTGAATAGGTAAGAAAGATTTTAAGGATTGCATAAGCTCTATTAGATTGCTTTTCTTCTTAACGCTAGCTGGTACAATTGCTTTAAAACGCCCAAACTCATCAAAAGTCTTTATAAGCCCCAGAAGCTTTTCTTTATCTTTCATTAAATCTACTTTATTTATAACAAGAACTGCAGGAGTATCAGTTGGGATCATACTTAGTATTTTCTCATCAGTGCTGTCCATAAGGCCAGGCTCTATCAAAAATAAAACTAGATCCACCTCACGAAGTGCTTGCAAAACTGTTTTATTCAAACCTCGATTCATTGTATTAAGATATTTTAATTGGTAGCCCGGAGTGTCTACAAAGATAAATTGAGTATCCTCAGTGGAATGTATGCCAAGAAGTTGATAGCGAGTCGTTTGGGCTTTTTTAGACGTAATACTTAATTTAGTACCAACAAAATAATTTAATAATGTCGACTTACCAACATTTGGCTGACCAACGATAGCGATCGTTCCACAACGTATCTCTTTAATATTCTCACTCATAAGTCGTTTTGTTTTCCTAAGGCTATTAGCGCATTTTTTGCTGCTACTTGTTCAGCAATCTTTCTACTGTCACCGCCCCCCTCTTCAGAAATACCTAGAGCAGGAATATGACAGTGGATGATAAAGCTCTGAGAATGAGCTTCACCTTCAATTGAACCAACTTCATATTCAGGCAATGCTATCTTCTTACTTTGTAAGAATTCTTGAAGTAATGACTTTGCATCTTTTTTTACTTTCTTAGGATCAATCGTTTCAATCTGATTATCCAACCATCTTTTAATTATTGATTGCGCATCGCCTATGCCGCCATCAATAAAAATTGCTCCAATTACAGCTTCAACTGTATCGGCCAAAATCGATGGTCTCCGCCAACCTGCACTTTTTAACTCACCTTCCCCTAATCTTAAAAAATCACCTACATTAATCTTAATGCCAATCTCGCTCAATGTTGAAGCTTTTACAAGCTGTGATCGTAATCTACTTAAATCCCCCTCAACTAATTGAGGAAACTTTTGAAATAATAATTCTGCAACAACAAAATTTAGAATGCTGTCGCCTAAAAATTCTAATCGTTCATTATTTTCCCCTTTAAAGCTCCTATGAGTTAATGCTAATTCTAACAAACTCTTATTCTTAAATTCATACTTAAGTAAGCTTTCAAATTGATGAAGTTGTGATGTGTTCCCCATTATTTATTTGATCGATTGACCAATGCGGCTAAGCTCCGAAAAGTTTAGCCAAATAACAAAAGCTTTCCCGACCAAATACTTGTCGGGGACAAAGCCCCATACACGACTATCCGAAGAGTTATCGCGATTATCACCCATAGCTAGATAATGGCCAGGGGGCACATTAAATTTATAATTTTTATCAGGAATATCATGAATCAAAATTTTATGCCCCTCTATCGAAAGAGACTCATTATATTCTTTAGAAGTCATTAACCCAGATGAGCTTAGTGGGTATATATAGTCTGAGTTAAATTCTTGCTTTATTACTTTTCCATTTATAAAAAGTTGTTTATTTTCGTAACGAACTTCATCACCAGGCAAGCCGATCAATCTTTTAATATAATCAATACTTGGGTCTTTTGGGAAATGAAATACAATCACATCACCTCTATTTGGATTACCAATTTTAATTAAGGTTTTATTAAAAACGGGGAGACGTAAGCCATAACTAAACTTGTTGACAGCAATAAAATCACCGGAGATTAAGGTCGGCATCATTGACCCGGAAGGAATCTTGAAGGGCTCAACTACAAATGAGCGAATAAGAAATACGACTAAAAGTACAGGGAAAAAGCTTTTAGCATACTCTACGATCTTACCTTCTTTTTTTTCTGGATCCCTTCTCTTCTTTAAAAAAACTAAGTCTAAAAGAGAAATAAAACCTGTTAAAAAGGTAACTGCCATTAATATTGCTGCGAATATCATTTATTCATCTACCTGTAAAATTGCAAGGAATGCTTCTTGAGGAATTTCTACATTACCTACCTGTTTCATTCTTTTCTTGCCCTCTTTTTGTTTACTCAACAGTTTCTTTTTTCTACTCACATCACCACCATAACACTTAGCTGTAACATTTTTTCGCATAGCCTTGACCGTTTCTCTTGCAATGATATTAGCACCAATCGCTGACTGGATTGCGACATCAAACATTTGCCGTGGAATTAATTGGCGCATCTTTGTTACTAAGTCCCTTCCACGTAATAAGCTATTAGATCGATGTACAATTAACGATAATGCATCTACGCGCTCACCGTTGACCATGATATCTAGCTTCACTAGGTCTGCTGCTCTAAACTCTAAAAACTCATAATCCATTGAAGCATAACCTCTTGATACAGACTTAAGTCTATCAAAGAAATCAAGGACTACCTCGCTAAGTGGAATTTCGTAGCTAATCATTACTTGCCTGCCCAGATATTGCATATTCTTTTGTATACCACGCTTTGCATTTACTAGTGTCATTACAGGACCAACATATTCATGTGGCATCAATACATTAAGATTTATAATTGGCTCTCTGATTTCCTTTATCGTTGAAAGATCCGGGAGTCGAGAAGGGTTCTCAATCATTTCTGTTTTGGAGTTATTTAGCAAGATCTCATAAATGACCGTAGGGGCAGTTGTAATAAGTTCCATCTCATACTCACGCTCAAGTCGCTCTTGTACGATATCCATATGAAGAAGGCCGAGGAATCCACAACGAAAGCCATAACCTAAAGCAGTTGAATTTTCAGGCTCAAATGACAAAGAGGAATCATTTAGCTGTAGTTTTTCAAATGCTGTCCTCAGCCCATCAAATTGATTTGACTCGATCGGATAGAGACCCGCAAAGACCTGAGGCTTTATTTCCTTAAAGCCAGGAAGGGCCTCTTCAGCTTTTTCCTTACCTAATGTCACAGTATCCCCAACTTTTGCACTTGCTAACTCTTTAATACCTGCAATCACAAACCCTACCTCCCCTGCCTTCAAAGAGTCTCTTATAAGAGACTTTGGTGTAAAAACACCTACCTGTTCGCAAAGATGATCGTCCTTGGTCGCCATCAAGTGAATCTTATCTTTTGGCTTAATTTCTCCATCAACTACCCGAACTAACATAACCACCCCAACATAATTATCAAACCATGCATCAATTATTAAGGCTTTTAGTGGTTTCTTTATTTTGCCCAGAGGAGCAGGTATTTTTTTTACAACTTGCTCTAATATATCTTGGATGCCAACGCCTGTTTTAGCTGAGCATAAAATTGCATCGCCAGCATCAATACCAATTACATCCTCGATTTCTTTTCTGACTCGATCGGGCTCAGCAGATGCTAAATCAATTTTATTTAAAACAGGGAATACTTCGACATTTTGATCTAACGCGGTATAACAATTTGCTACTGTTTGAGCTTCAACACCTTGAGAGGAATCTACTACTAGAACCCCTCCTTCGCAAGCCGATAAGGAGCGGCTAACCTCGTATGTAAAATCTACATGGCCAGGGGTATCAATTATATTGAATACATATTCCTCCCCATCAAGAGATTTATATTTAAGTGTGACAGTTTGTGCTTTGATTGTAATTCCACGTTCTCGCTCTAAATCCATAGAATCTAATACTTGAGCTTCCATTTCACGGTCCTGTAATCCACCACAAAATTGAATAATACGATCAGCTAAGGTAGATTTCCCGTGATCAATATGAGCAATAATCGAAAAGTTTCTGATGTTATTCATGTAAATTTAGTGCCCGAATCAATATAATACAAAAGGAGTAAAGGCACCGTAAGCACTTTTACAAAAAAATGATTTTACATTATTGACTTAAAACATGAAAAATAATTTAATCTGCAATTCGAATAGGAACGTATAGCGTGTCCCCTTTTCTGTATATAAGCAATGCAATAGTTTTCCCTTTCGGAATCTTCCTTAATTCCTGATTAAATATTGCAACAGTTTCAACTGCAGAATTATTCAAAGCAAGAATTACATCACCAGGCCTAATACCTGCAGCTATAGACTTTCCTTGAGTGGATAATACCAATAACCCATTTCTACCATTAGTTTTTTTCATATCCCCTGGACTTAATCGCCTTAAAGCAAGTCCAATACGGTTTACCTCTTTGGTATTATTTTTGATCGATTTAGCTACCTTCTCATCAGTTGGCATTTGGCCTACTGCAAGATTCAGTATTATTCTCTTTCCTTTCCTTTGAACCTCAACGGGCACTTTAGCAAAGGGCTTTGTCGTACCGACATATTTAGGAAGATCGGAAGAAACGGCGATCTCATTTTTATTAAACTTTAAAATTATGTCCCCCATTAATAAACCACCCTTTTCTGCTGGAGATCCTTTTTCTACATTAGCAATTAAAGCTCCTTTGGTATCTTCCATCCCAAACGATTCAGATAATTCTTTGGTGATTTCTTGTATAGCTATTCCTAACCAACCTCTAATTACCTTACCATTCAATTTTAATTGGTCAGCTACATTAATTGCAACGTCAATAGGTATCGCAAAAGATAGCCCCATGTAGCCACCGGTTCGACTATAAATTTGAGAATTAATACCAATAACCTCACCTTCAGTGTTAAATAATGGTCCTCCGGAATTACCAGGATTAATTGCGACATCTGTCTGAATAAAGGGTACAAAGTTTTCTTGGGGTAAAGCTCGGCCTTTAGCGCTAACTATCCCAACTGTCATTGTATTTTCAAGCCCAAAAGGAGACCCTATTGCTGCTACCCATTGACCTACTTTGACTTTTTCTGGATTTCCAAACTTAACAGCTGGTAAATTCGATGCCTTGATTTTAAGTAAAGCAACATCAGTTCTTCTGTCAATGCCCAAAATTTCTGCTTTGAATTCTCGCTTATCAGCTAATTTTACAATAACTGAGTCTGCTCCTGCTACAACGTGGGCATTTGTTATTACGAAGCCATCAGTATCGATTATAAATCCTGAGCCAGTTGCGCTTTGCTTTTCTGGTAGTTGTTTACCTTGCCCACCAGGAGGCATTCCTGGTATTCCAAATCTCTTAAAGAATTCCTGCATTCTTTCATCTTGCATTGAAGGGCCTCCATGATAGTTAGGCACAACTTCTTTTGAGGCACTAATATTAACAACTTTACTTCCTTGTTCTTCAGCTAGAACAGAAAAATCAGGGAGCTCAACTGCAAATACTGAGTTAAGGCTAATTATTGTAAGAATAAAAAAGATCCGTAATTTATGTATCATTATTTTAAGTTTCCTATTTTTTTTAATTTAATCATGTAACCATCATTATAAAGTTATCAACATTTCATCTTTAAACATTAAATTTAAAACTCCACTGAATCGATTAAGCTTCTTACTGCCTTAAAAGGTACCGAGCCTACAGCCATAATTTGATAGCCTTTATAGTATCGAGCTGAAACATTGGTTGCATTAAAACTAAGGTCACCTACCTTTGGTTTCTGGCCTTTACGGACTGGCTGTATGAATAAAGAAATATAAGAAAGCCCGTCAGAATATACTGAGTGATTACCCACCATGTTCATATCTGGAATTTTCGATACCATAAAATTTACCTCTTTAAATCCTGGTGGAATATTTTGTGCCCTCCAAAATCGATTCAAATTTATTTCCTTAGTAATATTCTCATCAAGATGATATTTTTTTGAACTGTCTAGGGTTGGTGTAAACCATTTAAGATCTTTTACCGTATTAAACTGTATTTTATTAAAAGTAGATTGCTCTAATACATTTTTATCAAGATTACTAATAATCATCTTAAGAGGAAGAGATGTTTCTTGGTCTACCCAAAAATTATATGCATATCTGAAGTCATCTTTGGGTACTAAATTAACTCTTTGTGTCATCCGACCTGCAACTCTTTCTGACATTCCAAAACTTAATAAGTAATACTTTTTAATTTCACTAATATCACTAGGCAAAATTGCGGGAAATAAGTGTTGCTGCTTTCTTTTCTGCATCACAACATTGTTATCATATTTATGATAAATCACAACATCTTTACCCTGCGATAAAACTTCATCAGCATTGCCATCTAATAGATTAATTTTGGTAAATTCCTCAGTTCCATGAAGTAAATGAGTAATTTCAACAGACTTTAATTTATGGCCATGCTGAGATATATAAATACCTTTGTAATTAAGATTTTGGCTGGCTTGTTGGGCTTTTTTTATTACTCCCCACGGGCCCTGGTCAGCTAACAAAGGTGTTTTAACTAAGGTAAGAAGAAATAAAATCAGGCTAATATACTTCATTATTTTATTTATTTACAAATGTTGTTTGAACAAAATAATTCGCGGTTGATGATGTGTTAGCAAAATGTGCATTCATAATTTCAGCTGGCATCTCCTCATAAACTAGCTGAACAGGTGTCACAGTGTTTTCATTTTTATAGTTCAAACCTGAAAATATAATTGCAAAAAGTACTGCGATACCCAAAACTAATTGCCAATTATAGGAATTATAATCAAGAGAAAGTTCTTTAGCTGGACTGTACCCTCTCATTTGTGTTGGCTCTTCATCAATTGCATTCATAATTTTATTAGATAAATTACTTGAACCACTATATTCACCTCGAACGACGTCCCGAATAGTCTGATAATAGAACCATTGACTTCGCATATTTGGCTTTTTAATCTCGCTTGAGATTAAAGATCCAATGTCTTCTTCTTTAATTTCATTGTCAAATAATGATGAGTTTTTTTCTGTCATTTTAATTTTCCTAATTTACCAACGGTTGTTACTTTCTTCGATTAAGGGTTTTAATTTCTCAGCTATAGCTTCTCTTGCCCTAAAAATTCTCGACCTTACAGTTCCTATTGGGCATTGCATGATTTCTGCAATTTCTTCATAACTTAATCCATCCATCTCACGAAGTGCAATTGCCTCTTTAAGCTCTTCAGGAAGAGTTTCAATTGTCTCACTTACAGCAGCCACAATCTCCTGATTCATCATAATACTTTCTGGAGTATCATGATTCCTCATCTCATAGCCACTTTCAAAATTTTCTATATCTTCTATCTCTACTTCATCCATGGCTTTGGGTCTTTTACTTAAAGCGACTAAATGATTCTTTGCAGTGTTTATACCAATCCGATAAAGCCAGGTATAAAAAGCACTGTCGCCGCGAAAGTTATTAATTGCTCGGTATGCTTTAATAAATGAGTCCTGAACAATGTCTTCTATTTCAGATTGATCTCTGACCATTCTACTTAATAGTCTAAATAGTTTTTTATGGTATTTTTCAACTAATATACTAAAAGCTTTCTTGTCACCTTTTTGCGATTTCTCGACAAGTATTTGATCGATTGCACGCTCTGGATTAACTGGTTTTTGAATCGGTGAGATGACTTTTTTTTCCATTATGGCAGTATTGTACATGGGGTTAGATTTTTGAACTATTTTTAGTGGTTGCATAATTTGTGTCTTTCAAAAAGGTTTATATTTTTTGTTAGTTTTCATTCATAATCTATACAATAACGTGACCTAATTCACAAACAATAAGTTCCGAAAAATAATTAAATTATAATGATGTTAAATTTTGATACTCTAATAATTGGTAGCGGCCTAGCAGGACTGAGTGCCGCAATCAAACTAGCTGACAATAAAAAAATTGCTATTATTAGTAAAAAGAAATTATCTGTGAGCTCTAGCCAATGGGCGCAAGGTGGTATTGCAAGCGCTATATCAGAAGAAGATTCTATAGATGCCCATGTCAATGACACACTTTCTTCTGGCGCGGGACTTTGTGATGCGGCTGTAGTCTCTTATGTTGCCCATCGGAGTCAAGAAGCTCTCAAATGGCTTACTGATCTTGGAGTGGACTTTACTAAGGATCAAATTAAAAATGACCTTCATCTTACCAAAGAAGGTGGGCATTCATATCGTCGAGTTGCGCACGTAGCTGACGCAACTGGCAGAGCAGTTCAAAATGTATTAATTAAGAGAATTAAAGAACATCCTAATGTTACTGTTTTTGAAGACCATATTGCAGTAGACCTAATTACCTCTGAAAAAATTGAAGTAGAGAATAATGATAAAAATCACTGTTTAGGGGCGTATGTATTAGAAAATGAAACAGGAGATGTCCTTACTTTTTCTTCCAAGATTACTATATTGGCAACCGGCGGGGCAAGTAAGGTATATCTCTACACCACCAATCCCGATGTAAGTACAGGCGATGGTATCGCAATGGCATGGCGAGCCGGATGTCGTGTAGCTAATATGGAATTTGTTCAATTCCATCCGACCTGTTTGTTTCATCCTCATGCGAAATCATTCTTGATTTCGGAGGTGCTTCGTGGGGAAGGTGGTATTTTAAAATTACCTGATGGCCGATCTTTTATGCATCTTTATGACTCTCGAAAAGAGTTAGCTCCTCGTGATATTGTAGCGCGTGCGATCGATTTTGAAATGAAGAAAAGAGGCTTAGATTTTGTTTGCCTTGATATTAG
>MDTF01007239.1_pt1 | contig 12203 bp, 9 predicted proteins | sample 811191 | NCBI WGS metagenome assembly MDTF01 (sample SAMN05326649, study PRJNA326480) | marine metagenome | isolation source: seawater | place: Southern Ocean | collected 2011
TAATGTTAATCATAGATCATCGAATTATTCCGGCGCGCCTTTTCTTCTTATTTTGGTTGACGGTAATGGTTTGCCTTAGCCTTTCTATTCGCTGGACGATTATTCAAAGTGATCAATTGCTTAATGATAGTGACCTTAGTGCACTCGTGAATAATATGCACGATCAAAAAGGATATATAAGCTATTATTTAAGGGAGCCAGTATTCTGGTTTGGTATTGGATTTTTATATAACATAATTGGCAACTCTGGTCTTGTGATGGTAGTTACGGACGTTTTTATATTTATCATTTTTTACAAATCAATTGTTTTATTTCAAATATATTTTTCAAAACATATAAATTTTCATAATTTGAAATATCTGTATTTTGGAGCCTTTCTTATTTATCCATATGTAGCTGGAATGCATAATCATTATCGACAAATTATGGCGGTAACCATTGCAATGTATGCGATAGGTCTCACAAAGGAAAAAACACTAAAGTCAATATTGGTCTTTTTAATCTCTATGCTTATTCACAATTCTACAATGCTCTTGTTACCAATTTTATTTTTATTAGGAAATCGTAATTTCTCATCTAACTTTATTAAAATACTTGTATTAGCTTTGATTTCTTCCATATTTACCTTTATATTCATACCATTTTTTGGTTACGACGGTTTGAGTCAAATATTAAGACGATTTTCTGATCTTACGGTGGAAAGCACATTAAATTATAGAAATTTAATTTATTGTTACCTTTTAATATTGGCTACTCTTTTTGTAATTATTCTTGAATATAATTCTTATAGAAGATCAGGCCATTTACTGATTGTAGTTCTAATTTATTTTACTATAATTTATTGTTTAAGTGTTTTACTTTTTAACGGGCAAGTATCTAGCAGGATTTTCTTTTTAGTGCTAACGCCGATATATATATTGATTGGCCTTTATATAGAAACTAAATTTAAGACTGAACCCACTGTAAGGCTCATCTATTTTCATATTTCATTAATTCCTCTAATTGGTTTAAAAGGAGATGGATTAGTTTATTACTTTGGGATATAAAATGGTTATAAAATTAATTTCGCATTAATAGTTATATTATGCTATTACACCAAGTACACGAACTCATTAAGTTTCATTTTGATAGTTTTGATAGTTTTGTTAGGATTGTTTAATGTTTAAATTTAATATACTTGTGCTTCATAGGGTCGTAAAGGAGCAACCAAGTACTTTCATAGATGTTACAATTAAATCGTTAAAGCATATATTAAAATCTGACAATTGCGATTTCCTGAGTATTGATCAGGTATTAAATCAGAAAGAAAAGCCTGATAAATCTAAAAAGTTTATTTGTCTTACTTTCGATGATGGTTATTCTTCTGATTATAGTATAGTATTACCAGAGTTAAAAAAAAAGAATGCTTATGCTAGCTTTTTTATAGTAACTGATTGGATTGATACTCCTGGTTATCTTACAAAAAAACAGGTTAAAGATTTAAGCACTTCTGGAATGCAAATTGGCTCTCATTCTAAGTCACATCCGAATTTTTTAGAAATGACATCTGAGGAACGTTTGAATGAATTGAAACAATCAAAATTAGTTTTGGAAGAGATAATAGGAAAAGAAGTTACATCGTTTTCTTTTCCGTTTGGGTTTTTCAATGAAACCTGTACTCAAGAAGTTTTTTCAGTGGGTTATCAAGTATGTTGTAATTCTATGCATGGACACTCCAAAACTAATTCGTCGATTATGCGTCGTAATTCAATTAATGCAAATTCTTCCACTAGTAGAATAGATAAAATTATTGAGGGAAAAATTTGTCAAATTACAATGTGGTATTTTGAAGATAAAATAAAAATTTTTATGAAAACATACTTTCCTAAAACATACATATGTGTTCGAGATATGCTTTCCTCGATATAAGATTGAAAAGGAGTATTTAAAATTAAAAAGTATACTTTATTGAGATATGGTAAGACCCCATTATATGTTTTAATTGGTAAAACATGCAGGAAAATTTTTGAAGTATTAATCACTTTTTTTACCGTTCCTAAGCTTGAAGGTCGTTTTAGTCATCTTCCTTTTTCTGGCCATGCAATGCAAAAATTGCTTTATGATTTTGAATTTACTTCTGTTTTGGACATTGGTTCTGGAGAAGGGCTCCATGCCAAACTATTAGCTGATAATGGTAAAAAAGTAACTAAAATAGATTATGGAGATAGTATTTATTTTAAAAAAGAAGATATGCATGAAACAAAATTTACTGACGCAATAATTGCGGACTTTAATGATTATGAATTTGATTGTTTATATGATGTGATTTGGTGCTCTCATGTTTTAGAGCATCAGCCTAACCCAAATATTTTCCTAAAAAAAATTTATAAGTTATTAGATGAATCTGGTGTTTTGGCTATTACTGTACCTCCATCAAGAAACACTATGTCTGGTGGCCATTTATCTAATTGGAATGCGGGACTACTTCTATATAATCTTGTTTTGGCAGGTTTTGATTGTGCAGATGCTTCGATACTTAAATATGGATATAATATTAGCATTATCGTTAGGAAAAAAGCTGCTATTTTTGAGCCGCTATCTTATGATAGTGGTGATCTGAGAAAAATAAAAAATTGTTTACCTAAGCTGAGATTCTATTGTACTGAAAATGATGAACCTTTTAATGGAAATATTTTTAGAGTTAACTGGTGATTGTTAAATAATATTTTTTTCTTCTGTCAATTAAAAAGTGTAAATAACTAATGATATTAAAAAATCTGACTGTTGTGATGTCTGTTTATAATGGGGATATCCCTGAACTTTTTAAAGGTGCGATTGAGAGTGTGCTGGATCAAACCCAGAAAGCTCATAAAATAATTATTGCTGTAGATGGGCCAATTTCTGAAGGTTTAAATTGTGTCTTAAAAGACCTGTCCTCTGTAAGTTGCATAGACATTATTAGAATCGCGTCAAATAAAGGTCTTGCCGCTAGTAGAAAATTAGCGATCAGTTTAGCTAAAACAGAATTAATCGCAGTGATGGATTCAGATGACTTTTCTGTCAATAATAGATTTGAACTTCAGGCATCGATACTTTCTGACCCAAGAATAGATGTGGTTGGTGGCTGGATCAGGGAATTTAAAAAAATACCAGGTGATCAAAATTTAATAAGAAAAACTCCGATAAACTATAGTGATATTTATAAATTTGGAAAATATAGAAATCCTATGAACCATGTGACTTTAATGTTTAGAAAATCTTCGTATGATTTTGTCGGAGGTTACACAGAATTGCTAGCTGCTGAAGATTGGGATTTGATTTCCCGAATGTTAGTAAATGGTCTTGTTATTCGTAATATTCCGGAAATATTAGTAAATGTCAGGGGTGGTGATGATATGGTTAAAAGAAGGCGCTCGTCTAGACATTTTTGGGGTGAAATCAAAGTATTGAGTTTGATGTACAAGTGTAATTATTTAAATTTTTTTCAATTATTTACTAATGTGGGATTGCGAACCATAATTCGTATTCTTCCATTAAGTTTTACAGCTTTTCTTTACTGTAAGATACTGAGAAAAAAATTTGATTAAACAAAAGCTGTTGACATAAAAACTGATAATCTTCGTGTATCGATTGATGCTAATAATTACGAAAAGGATAATTGTTTGAGAAAAAAATGTAATATTTTGGTTACAGGTGGCTCTGGTTTCATTGGAAGTAATCTTGTTGACCTTTTGATCTTAGAAGGACATTCGGTTTTAGTAATAGATGATTTGTCTACCGGCTTAAAAGCTAATCATAATCCACGGGTTTCGTACATTGAGAAAGATCTATGTAGATATATAGACCATCCTGAAGAATTGATGACGATATTGAATGAATTTGCAATTGATACTGTATATCATTTAGCTGCTAGTGCAGATGTATTTTTATCGATGAATAACCCTGAAACTGTGTATAAAATAAATGTTTTGTCATCTATTGCGTTAGCAGAAGCTTGCGCGAAAACAAAAGTTAAGAAGATAGTGTTTGCCTCGACCGCAGCCGTTTATGGTGAGCCTGAATATCTTCCTGTGGATGAGAAACATCCAGTGAATCCTATAAGTCCATATGGATTAAGTAAATTAGCCTTTGAGCAATACTTGAAATTTTTTTCTATCAACAGCAACATGTCGATAACAGTCTTTAGGCTGCCAAATATTTATGGCTCAAGGCAAAGACCTGACCTTGAAGGAGGTGTCGTAGCAATTTTTTACGAACTCATAAAAATGAATTCGATAGTTACAATCTTTGGTGATGGCAAACAAACACGAGATTGGGTGCATGTTGAAGATATCATAAGTGCTTTTGTTAAAGCATTAAATGACACAAGCAAATTTGAAATACTATTATTAGGTTCAAATAACGAGACCTCATTGAACAAATTATTCGACTATTTAGCGGAAGAAATTCAATATGATGGTCGACCAAATTATACACAAGAGCGTTCTGGAGATATAAAAAATATGGTTATGGATTTTGAAAAAGCTCTAGACCTAATTAATTGGAAACCTAAGATTTCTTTGCGCAAAGGCATAAGTAAATTAACTAAAGGTATATAAAATGTGTGGAATTTCTGGAACTATTTATAGTAGTGATTACAATCCTGGTATTTTGGTGAGCACCGAAGAGCTGTTTAAACTGTTTGATCAAGTAGTTAACGGCAGTGCTTTGACTTCTAGTCTACTAGATATGGCCTGGAAATATAAGTCGAATATTAATTTTATTCGTTATTGTAAGTCGACTTCAGAGAGAAAGAAAATTAAATTACTATGCAATAAAATCTCTGATTATAGTGAGAAAAGAAAATCTAATCTGTCTTTGATCGATAAAAGTTCTTCATTAGATCTCTATAAGGCCCAGGTAAAGGAATGGGAATGTCTTGTAGATGCCCATTGGTTTTTTTCGAATGAATTGGACAAGACTAGATACTTAATAGAGAATTTAGCGAAATTGCCTTCAACTGATATTAGTGATGCTTCGTTAGTTTTATTTAGAGACATAACTAAAATAATTCATGCAATTGATAATCGCTTAGAACTTAGAGGTAGGGATTCTTTCGGTTTATCTGTAATGCTATCTTCGTCACATTTTGACCTGGAAAAAATAGATGAACCCCGTGCAGAGACAAATCGAGAAGAGGTCTTTTACTCAAAAGGAAAAAAATCTGGCACATATAGTTTTGTGTTTAAAGCTTGTAATAGTATCGGTGGGCTGGGTGATAATGCAAATGAAATTAAAGAATTAATAAAAGACAATGAACTATTTTTGGACTTATTAAAAAGTGGAAAGGTTTCATCAGCTACAATAATGGGGCATACGCGTTGGGCGTCTGTAGGCGAGGTCTCTTTTGCTAATACTCACCCTATAGGGTTGGTCGATTCATGTAATAATAAAGATGCTTCTCATGTATTGAGTTGCTTAAATGGCGATATTTATAATTATAAGGAAATTATAGCCGATGCAAAAAATACGCAGGTATTATCCACGGATGATTCTATTTGCACATCTGACTGTCTTGCGGTTTCTGCGTTTTTATTAGGTAAAAAAGATGTCACCATAAATACTATTTCTCAAATGGCGGCGGACTTCATAGGTTCATATGCCATAGGGATTCAGCACAGTGATACGCCAGAGAAATTATTTTTGGTTAAAAAAGGTATCCAAGGTTTATATTTGGGATTCTCATATGATGGAGTCTTATTTGCATCAGATGTCTATGGTTTAGTGGAAACATGCAGATACTTTGTGCCTGTTGAATCCGACGTTGTAATTGAATTATCTACGTCTAACTTAGTTTCTGCCCTGGACCCTCAAATTAGTATTCTTAGCCTACAAATGGACATTTTTAAAAATGTGACAATAGATGATTTGAAAACCACTAACATTACCACTCGAGATATTGATAAGAGAGGATATACGCACTTTTTAGAAAAAGAAATTTATGAAACTAAGGATATTGTTGAAAAAACCCTGAACTCTTATCTCCAACCAGAGAAATATGTTGAGCAAAATTCTTTGCATTCAGCAATCAATATGGCTCCAAATCAAATACCGCCTTTTATAATTGAGAAATTCCAAAATAGGGAAATTAAAAAAGTAGTTATTACGGGAATGGGAACTTGCTATACGGCGGCTGTAGCTATTTCTATGTACATGAGAGATGCTTTGAAAGCGATTATCCCAGACATATTGGTTGAGCCTCATGTGGCGAGTGAAGGAAGTGCCTTTTATGTTGAGCCAGATATGCAGGATACTCTTGTAATAGTTATCGCGCAATCAGGAACTACGGTTGATACAAATGTTTATGTGCAAATGGCAAAGGAAAGAGGCGCATGTAGCCTGGCTATTGCAAATAAACGTGAAGGAGATGTTACGTTTATAGTTGATGGTACCTCTTATATAGGTGAAGGTAGAGATATTGAAGTTGCTGTGCCTTCCACGAAGACTTATACTGCACAAGTTGCGCTTGGATATATAGTCAGTGCATATTTAGCTTGTAATATTGCAGAAACTGAGAATGATAAGCAACGATTACTTCAAGATATCAAAAGTTTGCGGTGCTTAGTGGGTCTAATTGAGGAAAGCTTTTCAGTTATCGATGCTTATCCTGATTTTGGTAAGATTACTAAGTCGGCTCTAAAATATAACTCATGGTACGTACTTCGCGATGGGTCCACAAATGCTGTTTGTGCGGATGAGATTAGAATTAAGTATTCTGAGAATTGTTACCAGTCTGTTGCCTCAATAACCCTTGGTGAGGCTAATGCGCTTGAAGTTAAGAATTCCTTTGTCACATTAATTACTGAAGCAAAGTTGTCTTGCTTGGTGCAAGAAATAACGGACCTTTTAGGGCGAGGAAATTCTGTTACCATCATATCGGTAAATGGTGGAGGAATTGGCAAATTACAAGCGTTAAAAAACGGTGGTAACCTTTTTATTCTCCAAATGCCCGCTGCACCAAAATATTTCTCTTTTATTCCTACTATTATTGCGGGCCAGTTTTTGAGTTACTTCCAGGCTATTGAGCTGGATAAGAGAACACAGTACTTCTCTACGATGATTAAAAGCTTAGATAAAAAAATAGACTTCATGGAGTCTATAGGCAAACTTGGTGAAGCTATAAACGCGGGATATTTTAATCAAGGATATTCAGTTATTGAACTCTATGAACTGCATAATAGACTTGAGCGTTATGTGAGTGGTGATGGTGGTGAAGATATCCGTAAGGAGATAAAGAATTCGTTAACTAGGCTGGCAGAATTATCAAGAAGGACTATTGATACAATAAAGCATCAAGCAAAAACTATTACTGTAGGCGCTGTAAGAAACAGCTCATTTGATTCTAAGGGTTTAGTTGCATCGCCACTAATTACTTTGGGAGATGGTATGTCTAACGGCTTAAAGTTATCTTCCCTTAAGCTGTTAAATGATGAACTGTTAGTAGGCCAGTGTGGCTATGAAAATCTAAATTTATCAGGAGATGTTGAGATATTAATCTCCTTTCAGGGTCTAGATGAGTCAATTGCATATAATGTGATCAATTACATTAATGAGTATGCTAGAAAACTCAGGGTCCAACATAAAATAAGATTAGCGCAGCCTTACGACTATCAACAAAAAGAGAGTGTCCAGAGTGAGTATTGGATTATTCTAAGTGATGGTGATTTTTCAGAGTCGGTTACCCACCTTAGTAAAGACCAGTATTTATTATTTAATTTTGCTCACTGGGAACCTAGTGAGATAATTAGGTCTTGTTTTGGTAGTGCCATGGATCAGCAACCTAATTATTCTAAAGCAATATGGAGTTTTCTGCTGGGAATAATGCTTTCTCGTAAGCTCGTTCTTGGTGATGGCATAAAAAAAAATAAGTTAGATGATTTTGAAAAAAGAATTGATTTAGATACATTGCAAGAAATAGATACATTAATAAGTGCTTTAAAGTATATTGATAAAAATGAATTGATTCAGCATCAAATAACATATGCAACAAAAATGTTTTTAACTCGAAAAAACTGGAAATCTATTGGTAGTGGTGCGAATTATAATACGGCCAAATATGCAGCTAAAAATATAATCAAAGAACTAGGCAGAGCCTGTGCTTTTGATGTTTTGGAAAACCATAAACACATCGATATGTCAGCTGAGTCGGCAATATTAGTTTTCATATCAGGAATTTGGAAGCATGGGTATCAGGAAGATACTCTGTCTGAGTTGAAGAAAATGTTAGCACACAACAGTTTGCCCATTATCATAACCAATCTCAACGATAATCGCTTCGATAACTACACGGTACTAATGGCCCATGGAAATGGCGAGACTAAAGAAGTTGGTGTACCAGTTATAAAGCTTCCACAAGTGTCGTTGCAATATTCGTACCCTTTAAACGTGCTGATACTTGATAAAATCACCGAAGCGCTAAAAATGGTCCGTGATTCTAAAAGCAGTGATTTATCGCAAATAGTAGCGCTAGTTTCTGCAGATACGGAGTTAGCAAATGCAAATCTTTGGAAGTGATGGTTTTCGTTGTAAGTTTGGTGAAAAATTTATGACACCAAAATTTATCTATGAGTTTGCTAACTCGTTAGGTGATTTTTGTCTTAAAAACGAACTCTCAGACCCTGTACTTATTGCTAGAGACACTCGTGCATCAGGAATAATTTTAGAAGATTTGATTTCTGGGATACTTATGTATAAAGGCATTAAAGTCGTATTATGCGGAGTACTTCCTACTCCAGGACTTTCAACTATTCTGGAATCGGGTCAGTATTCGTTAGGTATAATGATTACAGCGTCTCATAATCCACATATTGATAATGGGATAAAGCTTTTTGATGCTAACGGTTGCAAGTTAAAACAGTGTGATGATGAAAAAATTGAAAAAGGAATTTTATGTCCTAAAGAAATGAATTTTACAGGTGATTATTTTGCAAGTAAGACTAGTATCGATGCTGGCGAAATTTATTCTAATTTGGTTTTAAATAAATTTGGCCAAGTCAAGGTAAATGATTTGATTCTAGTAGATTGTGGTAACGGAGCTTGTAGTGAGGTTGTTCCGTCTGCCTTGAGTAACTATAAAAATATTCATTTTGTGAACACAAGACCTAATGGGTATAATATAAACTTAGACTGTGGTGCACTTGAGGCGGAGAAGTTGCTGAAACTTGTCCGAGATGGTGCTTACCAATTTGGGGTAGCTTTCGATGGTGATGGCGATAGATCTGTGTTTGTCAGTGCAGATTATGGTATTATTGAAAGTGAGAAATTAATTTATCTGTTTTACCAAATATTGAAGTCTTCAAATCATTCAAATGTTGTGGTCGCAACAGAAATTTGTAATCTGGCACTAGCTCATAATTTGGAGACTATTGGTGTCGATCTGGTCGAGACACAGGTTGGAGACCGTTTCGTAACGGAACAAGTAAGATCTAGCAATGCTGTCCTAGGAGGTGAGCCATCTGGTCATTATTATTTCCCGGCATCATGTAAGTCTATGGATGGGTTCTTTGGGCTTATGCATTTTTTGCGGGTTCTTGATCGTTACGGCTGTGAATTAACTGATACTCTTCGGAGTCTTAAACATTATGATAGAATAACCAAAAATATATGTGTTAAAGGCAAGGGTTTAATGGATCTTGGTGAGTTCAAGAAAAAATTGTATTCAGAGATTAATTCTTCTGAAGAAAAACTTGTTATTAGGCAATCTATGTGGGACCCAGTCTTGAGAATTTATTATGATTATATAAATGTTAATAGATTCTTTGAGCTTGAGCAGTCTATAAACAAACTATTATCTAAATAAGGAAACACCATTTTGAAAGCGATGATATTAGCTGCTGGCCGCGGTGAGCGTATGGGGAAATTAAGCCAAAGAACTCCAAAGCCTCTAACAAAAATTGGGAATTTTACATTACTTGAGCATAATTTGAGGCGAGTTAAAAATGCGGGCATCAATGACGTGGTGATCAATATTTCATGGCTGGGTGAAAAAATTACAAAATATTTGGAAGAGTTAGATTTGGGGGTAAATGTGACTATTTTGGATGAAAGTGACAATATGCTTGGGACAGGAGGGGGCATAAAAAATGCACTTTCTGTTCTAGGGAAAGACCCTTTTTATTTAGTTAATGCGGATGTTTTTTCTGATTACAATATTGATATATCTAAAAGCCTTTTTCCCAATACTCTCGGTCACTTAATTTTGGTACCAAATCCTCCACATAACCCAATAGGAGACTTCTGTCTGGAGGGAGGATTTCTTACGGTCGACACCAATCCACGATCAAATACTTTTAGCGGTGTGAGTCTGTTATCTCCAAAATTACTTGCTGATTGTAAGGATGATGTTTTTCCCCTTGAACCAATTTTGGACAAAGCTGCGAGAAAAGGACTGCTGACTGGAGAAATCCATGAGGATATTTGGATTGATGTAGGAGCTCCAGAAAGGTTAAGGCAGGCCAAGGCTATTCACTTGAACCAAAAATTGTTTTAAAATTTTGCTTCATTTTGTATTTATATTGATAAAATTATGATGTCTTAATATAGGAGAATATAGGTTTATGAGTGATTATGGAATTGTAATAATCGGTGCAGCAGGTTTTGTAGTCTCTCGATTTGCAGCTCACCTTAAAAAAAGAAATATTGTTTTTAAGCAGTATGATATCAATAAAAGAAGTCATATTGATACTTGTAAATATCTTGATGTGGAGGATAGTAAGTACGTAGCCTCAAATTATAAATTTGATTAGAATTATTATAAAAAAAGTTTGATGATAATATTAAAAATGGTACAAACAATTTGTCTGTAGAATTAATAAGTGTCAAATAGGGCAAGCAGTGATAGGTAGCTGTTGTATAATTTAAATTATACTTTTCTTTATATCATTTAATAGTTATCAATTAACTAGCTTAGAAATTGAATTTATACTCATGAACCAAATTAATGAATTAAACGATGAAATTGATTTAAGGGATTTATTCTTTGCACTTTGGAGTGGCAAAATTTATATAATTCTTATCGGGATTATTTCTGTTTTTTCTGCGTCTTTTTACCTTCAATCTGCGGAAAGAAAATATTCGGTTGAATATAATCTGAAACCTGTGGGTGAAACACAAAATAGCCCATCATTCTCTGGGTTGGGTGGTTTCGCATCACTTGCGGGCATACAATTGCCAACCAGTTCAAACAATGATTTTAAAATATTTAAAGCACTTATAACTGCGCCAGAAGTTTCAGAAATAATCTTTGAAAATAAGAAAATCATTAGAGATATATTTAGATCTGAATGGGATGAGGCACTTAATAATTATTCAAGACAACCGAAAAGTAAAATTCAGATTTTTGTTAGTGATGTTAAAAAAATATTAACTGGAAATATAGACGTAAATTATATGCCTCCCAACCCAAGGAGATTGGCTATTTTTATTAATAAAAATATTCAAATAGGCGAAGATAAAGAAACTGGATTTTTGAAATTTACAAGTGAAACATCAAAACCGGAATTGATGTTATCACTTATCATTGAGGCGACCAAAGCGAGTGATAAAATTATGAGGCAACGTTATATTGATTTTTCGACAGAGCCGTTAGCTTTTTATAAAGATAAACTTCGTACGGCGCGCTCTCGAGAGCACCGGGAAGGGTTAGCAGAGCTAATAAGTAAAGAAGAGCAAAAGCTAATGTTTGCGTCAAAGGGAAAACATTTTATTGCAGAGCCATATATAAACCCTACAATAAGTTCACGTCCAACAGCTCCAAAGCCTAAATTAGTTTTAGTACTTTCATTAGTATTGGGATTATTTTTTGGGGCAATTATTGTATTAATGCTACATGCAATAAAGAAAGAAAATTAATGAATATTCCAATTTTGAGAAATTTATTTATTTTTATTTTATTAATTTTGGGGCAACCAAGTTTTGCTAAATCAATTAATGATGCAAATCTTCAAAAACTATTGATTGAAAATCCGTCAATAGTAAATAATATTCCACAACAAGACAAAACCACTTCTGATCAAAAGTTGATATCTGAAAATCAAAATGTAGCAAATACAGATAACAATCTTCAGATAGATTTATCTCAAGATATAGATCAAAGATTAGTAAATGAAAAATCCATGTTAATGAGATATTTTTATGCTCTCATTGGAGAAGATTTAAATATTTATGGTTCAAATGAATTTAATCAA
>MDTF01014058.1_pt1 | contig 12202 bp, 14 predicted proteins | sample 811191 | NCBI WGS metagenome assembly MDTF01 (sample SAMN05326649, study PRJNA326480) | marine metagenome | isolation source: seawater | place: Southern Ocean | collected 2011
CAACTTTTTCTTCTCAATAATTGCTCCTAAGTCTTTATATTCTTTATTTAAACTTATATATCTTTTTTGATCTGAAATAATATTAGGCTGAATAATAAGGTCCGAAACCTCATTAAATTTTTGTTGAACAATATTTAGCTTATCTAGCATTTTAAAAAAATTAACATTTACAAATTTATAATATTTTGAATATAATTAGTATTCAAAAGTTCCATGATCTGAAACAATACTTAGTTTTTTAGAATCATTAGCCTCTACTTTTCCAATAATTTTAGCGTCCACTCCAAATGACTTTGAGATTTCTATTATACTGTTCGCTATACTTTGATCAACATATAATTCCATTCGGTGCCCCATATTAAAAACTTTATACATCTCCTTCCAACCAGTACCAGATTCTTTTTTTATAATTTCAAATAATTTAGGAGTTTCAAATAAATTATCTTTTATGATGTGTAAATTATCAATAAAATGCAAGATTTTAGTCTGTGCACCTCCACTGCAATGAATCATTCCGTGAATATTAGTTGAATCGAACTGATTTAAAATTTTCTTGATTATTGGAGCATAAGTTCTTGTTGGTGATAAAACTAGTTTTCCCGCATCTAAATCAATACCATCAATTTTTTGATTTAAATCATATGAACCTGAATATATAAGTTCATTAGGAATCATTGGATCAAAACTTTCAGGATACTTCAAAGCTAATTTTTTATTAAAAACATCATGTCTAGCAGAGGTCAAGCCATTACTTCCCATACCACCATTATATTGAGATTCATAGTTTGATTTACCAAAAGATTCGAGACCAACAATTACATCACCATCAGAAATTCTAGCATTATCAATGACATCAGATTTCTTTATTCTAGCAATAACTGTAGAGTCAACAATTATAGTTCTAACTAAATCTCCAACATCAGCAGTTTCTCCACCTGTTGATTTTATATTCACTCCATAATTAGACATTTCGTCAATTAATTCCTCAGTTCCTTCGATTATTGATTTAATAACTTCGCCAGGGATAAGATTCTTATTTCTTCCTATTGTAGATGAAAGCATAATATTATCTACTGCACCAACACATAAAAGATCATCAATATTCATTATTAGTGCGTCTTGTGCAATTCCTTTCCAAACAGAAAGATCTCCTGTTTCTTTCCAGTACATATAAGCTAATGAAGACTTAGTACCAGCTCCATCAGCATGCATTACCAGACAATAATCAGAATCATTTGACAAGTAGTCAGGGACAACTTTACAAAATGCTTTAGGAAACAAACCCTTGTCTACATTTTTTATTGCGTTGTGGACATCTGTTTTATCAGCAGAAACGCCTCTAAGACTATAACGTTCTAGATTTTCATCTTTCATTTAAAACAAAGATACAAGTAATGGTAAGGTTTTAAAATTTTATTTATACTAAATAAGAAAGTAAAAGTTTTTAAAAAAAAATATGAAAAAATCATTTTATACACTAAATATTAAGAAAAATGAAATTTTAAATATTAAATAATACAGTATTAATAATAATTATCAATGTTTATATCTTTTAAAAAGTTAAAGTGCTAAAAATCAATTATATATTTTAATTTTAATTCAAATTAATAAATAAATTTCCTTTAAAAATGAGCAAAACTAAATTAGAATACATTTGGTTAGATGGCTACAAACCAACCCAAAATATGAGAAGTAAAACTAAGGTTATTGAAGACTTTAGTGGAAAATTAGAAGATTGTCCAATTTGGTCATTTGATGGTTCATCTACAAAACAGGCTAAAGGTGGTTCATCTGACTGTTTACTCAAACCAGTTGCAATTTATACAGATCCTGACAGAGTTAATGGATACCTTGTAATGACTGAAGTTTTAAATGCTGATGGTAGTGCACACGAATCAAATGCAAGAGCTACAATAGATGATGATGATAATGATTTTTGGTTTGGATTTGAACAAGAATACTTTATAATGGATTGTGATACTTTATTACCATTAGGATTTCCTGTCGGAGGCTATCCTGGTCCACAAGGAATGTATTACTGTTCTGTTGGTGGTAAAAATACACATGGGCGTGATTTAGTTGAAGAACATGCAGATCAATGTATTGAAGCTGGATTGAACTTTGAAGGTATTAATCAAGAAGTTGCAAGTGGACAATGGGAATTTCAATTATTTGCAAAAGGAGCAAAAAAAGCTGGAGATGAAATATGGATAGCAAGATATTTATTAGATAGAATTACAGAAAAATATGGATACTATATTGAATACCATCCTAAACCAATTAAAGGTGACTGGAATGGTAGTGGAATGCATGCTAATTTTTCTAATACTTTGCTAAGAACCTGTGGATCTCAAAAAACTTATGAAGCGGTTTGTGAAGCTTTCAGACCAGTAATAAAAGAGCATATAAGTGTTTATGGACAATTTAATGAACAAAGGTTAACTGGACTTCATGAAACAGCGTCTATTAATGACTTTAGCTATGGGGTTTCTGACAGAGGTGCTTCCATAAGGATTCCAATCATAACAGTTGAACAAGGATGGAAAGGATGGCTTGAAGACAGAAGACCTGCTTCTAACGGAGATCCATACAAAATTGCTGGAAGAATTGTTAAAACTGTTAAATCAGCAAAAGTTTAATATTTAAACTCATAAAAAAACCCTCATAATTGAGGGTTTTTTTTATAATAACATTTAGTTAAAAAACAATTGGGAAATATATATTGAATAAAATAATAATAATATAATTCCCTCTTTTCTTCCCAAAACAAGTCTTTTTGGAAAAAATATTAATGGAAGAATTATTGCTGCAAAAAATAGCATTACATAAATATCATAATTAATTATATTTTGATCGAGCACTACAAGAGGTGTTACAATTGATGTAATTCCTAAAACTGCAAATACATTAAATATATTTGAACCCAATAAATTTCCAAGTGAAATACTTTTTTCTTTATTAATAACTGCAACTAAAGAGGTTACCAGTTCAGGAATACTTGTCCCTACAGAAACTACAGTTATTCCAATAATTCTTTCACTAATTCCAAAAGAATTAGCTAACATTATAGCACCATCAATAAACCATTCCGAACCAAAATAAAGGAACAACCCTCCAAAAAACAATATTAATAGTGATTTAAAAAATGAATCTTTGTTATCATTCCCTAATTCAACTTCACTTTTATCACGCAATTTTATTAAAGCTGAAATAGTCATCACTAAAAAACATATTAAAATACCACCCTCAAGTTTAGTAATTACACCATCAAGAATAACAATTAAAAAATAAATAGCGGAAAACATCATAATTGGCCACTCCTTTTTATAAACACTTTTTGAAATATTCATTGGTGAAAATAAAATTGTTATTCCTAAAACTAATCCAAGGTTTGCAATATTTGAACCTAATACATTTGAAATAGCTAAGTCAGGGGATCCTTTTAGAGCTGATTTAATACTAACTATAAGCTCTGGTGCAGAGGTAGCTAATGAAACTACTGTCATTCCTATCAATAATTTTGGTATTCCAAATCTTAGAGATATTGAAACAGCAGCTTTTAATAATAAATTTCCACCTATTATTAAAATAGTTAAACCAAAAATTAACAATGAAATAGTATTTAAATCCATATATTTATTTTGGTAAAGATAACATATGAATTATATTTTTAATTAAATGAAAAGCATATTTAAAATATTAGCTAAATTAAATAGAGTTTTACTACCAAGCTTAACTAAAAATAGAATAGATCCTATAAAAGCATCTAAGTTTCAGCTATTATTGATAGGATGGAGATACTATATTACAAAAAACAGTTTAAACTAGTATTTCCACTTATATTACTTTCAACTTCTTTCCTACTTTTAAAAAAGCATTCAAAGCTTTGTCAATATCTTCAATTGAATGAGCAGCTGAAATTTGTACTCTAATCCTAGCCTGACCCTTTGGAACTACTGGGTAAAAAAAGCCAATCACATATATCCCAAGTTTTAACAACTCTGATGACATTTTTTGAGCAAGATGATCATCGTATAACATTACAGGAACAATTGGATGATTTCCAGGTTTAATAACAAAACCGAAATTTGAAATTTTTTCTCTAAAATATATTGTGTTTTCTTTTAGCTTTTTTAAATAAGAATTGTCTTTCTCTAAAACTTCTAAAACTCCCAAAGAAGCACCAACTATTGTTGGGGCTAAAGTATTTGAAAACAAATAAGGCCGTGATTTTTGTCTTAATAAATCTATTATTTCTTTTGGTCCACTTGTAAAACCACCAGATGCACCCCCTAGAGCTTTCCCAAGAGTTCCGGTAACTATATCAACTTGATCAATTACATTTAATTCTTCAGGAACTCCCCTTCCACTTGGTCCAACAAATCCAGTAGAATGACACTCATCAGACATAACCAAAGCATCGTACTTTTTTGCTAATACACATATTTTATCAAGCTGAGCAATTGTACCATCCATCGAAAAAACTCCGTCAGTAACAATAATTCGATTTCTAGAGTCTTTAGCATTCTTTAGCTGAAGTTCTAAATCTTCCATATCGTTGTGTTTATAACGAAATCTTTTTGCCTTACATAATCTAATTCCATCAATAATTGAAGCATGATTTAAAGCGTCACTTATTATAGCATCTTGATCATTAAATAATGGTTCAAATAATCCACCGTTAGCATCAAAAGCTGCAGCATAGAGTATAGTATCTTCTTTTTGTAAAAATTTCGAAATCTTCATCTCAAGTTCTTTATGTATATTTTGAGTCCCACATATAAACCTCACCGAAGCCATTCCAAAACCGTGACTTTCTAAAGTATCTTTTGCTCTTTTTATAACTTGATCGTTTGAAGCTAAACCTAAATAATTATTAGCACAGAAATTTAAAACATTATTATTGTCTACATTAATTATTGAACCCTGGCTAGAGTTAATGATTCTTTCGTTTTTATATCTACCTGAAATTTTAACTTCATCTAATTCCTTTATAAGTCTATTTTGTATAGATTCGTACATTATTAATTTTTAATTTGTAAAAGTATAATTTTTATTTAATGAAAGAAAGAATATTTATCACAGGTGCTTTAGGTCAATTAGGTCAGGAATTTATTAAGTATTTTGTCAAAAATAATATTTATGTTTTAGCTTCAGATATAAGGTCTCCTAAAAACAAATTAAACTGTGATTTTGAAATTGCTAACGCAATGGATAAAGACAGGCTAGATACTCTTATAAAAGAGTATAGAATTAATACAATATACCACCTGGTAGCTATACTATCTGCAACAGGAGAAAAAAATCCTTTTAATTCTTGGAAATTAAACATGGAAAGCTTTCAGAATATTATAGAAATTTCTATTTCAAATAAAATAAATAAAATATTTTGGCCTAGCTCAATAGCAGTTTTTGGGACAAAATCTAATCTTGAAAATGTTATCCAAGATCCTATATTGAATCCTGAAACTATCTACGGTATTTCTAAACTAGCAGGAGAAAAATTAATAAGATATTACAACAACAAATTCGATTTAGACATAAGGTCTTTAAGGTATCCTGGAATTATTTCTTTTAAATCCCAACCTGGTGGTGGTACAACTGATTATGTAATGGAAATGATTGAATCACTAAAAAAAGGAGAAAACTACACTTGTTTTTTAAATAAAGACACTAGACTCCCCATGCTTTATATTGATGATGCTATTTTAGGTACAATAAAGTATATGTCAACTGAGAAAAAAAAGCTTAGCGTAGAAGAATCCTACAACATAACAGGTTTTAGCATCACTCCGCAAGAACTTGAAGAAAAATTAAAGGAAATTGGATGTAAAGGAATGGTTATTTACAAACCAGATTTTAGAAATAAAATTGCTAATACATGGCCTAAAGAAATAAATGATTCAGTTGCTAGAAGAGATTGGGATTGGAAGGCTAATTTTGGGCTAAATGAAACCCTTAAAGAAACTTTTATATAGATTTAATCCATTTCCCTTCACTATTTAAAGAAAATTCTCCTACGCATTCTTTGTTCCAGGATTCAGGGTTAATAAGAGATAAAAAATATTCATTTGATTTATCAGTGTATAAATAATATATTTCTCCTATAACTGGTTCAAAAGAAAATTTAGAATTATATATTATTTCATTCCATTTAAAATCATCTATTAATTTTTGATAATCAGATTTTAATTCTTGGAACTTCAAACTAATTTTTTTATTGACTTTAGATACTCCTCTCTCTTTCCAGCTTTTATTATCTTGAATTTTAATAGATGGAGCACCAACATTTGTAGCATAAGGTAAAATCGAAGCATTATACTTATTGTGTTCTTCATCAAAAACAATATTATCAGGCTTATTTTTTTTCATTGATATAAATAATTCTAGAATATAATTACAAAAATAATGCTAAATTCGCAATTCTTATAAAAAGGGCCTCGTAGCATAACTGAATAGTGCACTTGATTACGGCTCAAGAGGTTGTAGGTTTGAATCCTACCGAGGTCACAAAAAAAAGGGGATAATAATAATCCCCTTTTTTATATAAAATAAATTCTTATAAATTTTCTTTACGATAAACGATAATTCTTCGAATTTTTTGGTCTACAATAAATACATCACAAATATCTGAGACTGATTGGTCCTCTCCGTTTGCAGTCTGATCTATTTGGTGTCCTGTAATTACCCAGTCACCAACCTGACCATCAACATGCATAGCATATGAGAAAAATGTATTGAAAGTTGGATTAAATTCATCCATGTAACCTTTTAAAAGATCAATGTGTGCTTCATTGCCAAAAAAGTTTTGACCATCATGAAGGTTTATTACAATAGAATCGTGATTCATACTAGAAATAGTTTCAAAATCTTTATTGTTATGAGCTTCCATATATTTTTCCCATATTCCTAAATTTGAAGGATCCGCATCTCTAGCATCAATTTTAGTTCCATCAGCTGTTAATAAATAACCAGGTGCAGGACCTTTTTCAACTTCTTTTGGAGTTGTTTCGCAAGCGTACATTAGTACTGAGACAAATGTTAATAATAAAATTCTTTTCATAATATATTAGGTTTAATTTAATCAAATATAAGTAAAGGTTCTTAAAAGAATGTAATGCTAATTTAAATTTTAGATTTAGTAAATTTTTTAATTAGTTATTTAAAAATTTGTTTAATTAAAATTATCTTAATTGTATTTTTATAACACATATAAAATAAGTTATTAATGAAAGTTTCAAATATTATAAAAATTAGAAGAGCTATTTATCCAAATCAATATAAAAAAGGTAAAATTAAGAAAACGACCATAGAAGAAATCTTAAAGAACGGAAATCTAGCTCCGTCTCATAGGTTAACACAGCCATGGTTTTTTAAAATATATCAAAATGAATATAAAGATAAGCTAGCTTTATCATTAATCGAGCATTATAAATCTAGCCTAGGTAAGGGTGGTGATTCTAAATTTAAACAAAAGAAAATTTTAGAAAAATGTACAAATTCTGATTGTATAATTGCTATTTTTATGAACAGAGATTTGGATAACTCTGTCCCTGAATGGGAGGAAATTGCAGCTACAGCAATGGCTGTTCAAAACATGTGGCTAACATGTGTGGAAAAGAAGATAGGGTGTTACTGGAGTAGCCCAAAATATATTTCAAAAATGAGCAAATATTTTAGTCTAAATCAAAACCAAAGATGTTTAGGTTTTTTTTATATGGGACTTTTTGATCATTCAAATCAAAAATCAAAGGATAGAGTTGATATTAATCAAAAATCAGAATGGTTTGTCTAAATTTTTTATTTTTATATTTCTAAATTCTACTGGGTGACCTTCAGATTGTAAAGAGATAAACCCATCCAATAAAGGCTCTCCAATTCTATCAACATAGTTAGCTGGAATTTTATCCCCACCTACTCTAATGTTTGAATATGAAAGTACAGTATCACTTTCTATCACATGATGAATTATTTGATTTGATTTTACAATCACATCGACTTTTACCCAATCATCATTATGATAAGTTTTTGATTTAGAATTTACACAATGATATTTTGCAATCTCGAAATTTATATCAACATCTGTACCTGGGGTACAAATATTAGCTGTTGATCTAGCTCCATTTCCTAAACCTCCTAATAGTTGAACTTCTGCACTAACAGGAAAATTTTGGTCCAACAGCATAGTTGTGGGATCTTGCGAATGGAGCATTATTCCACTGTTTTTTATTGACCAACCTGGAGCGCCAGCTAAATGCTGGCCGCTAAACTTGTATTCCAAACTAAGATGATAGTTTTTATATTTAGATTTAGTATAAAAAATATGTCCAAATCTTTCGTTAAAGTTTTCATAGTTCTCATAAGAAACCTTTAAAAGACTGTCTTTTACTTTGAACGTGTTATTAAAATTGTCTCCTAACTTTTTTCCTCTTATTTTTATTTCCCATCCATCCAAATCTTTTCCATTAAACAAAACTTCCCAATCATTTTCATCAATTGAACTATTCGGATCAATTAAATTTAAATTATAAGTATAAAATCCAGCAAACAGAACAATAAAAATTACAAATACTATTCTACTTGTTTTTTTCATTTTATAAATATTTAATATTAAACGTTAAGCCTGATTTTTTTACTAATCTCTCTATCAAGAAGTCACCCATAGCAGTTGATGGTGTTATAACTCCACTAATAGTATTAAGATTGTCCTTAGCTAAACATATAGCAGATTCACTCAACATTTTAGATGTAGATCCATATCCAGGATCCATATCTCCTGTAACTTTACCAATTGCTTTAGAGCCATCATTATATGTGACATAAAATCTCAAGTTATAATAGCCGTTTTCTCTATCTAATTTTGAAGGACCTTCACCTGCTTTTGGCAATATCTTGTCAACTATTTTTTTTACAAAAGATTCTGGTTTTGCAAGCATCACGATAGCTATAGGAATAGACATTAAAATACTTTTTAACCTTCCTTTAAAACCTTTACCTCCCAAAGTTGCTTCATCATATTCAAATTCTTTACCATATGAATATCCACTTAACGCATTACTTCTTCTTACTATTTTGGTGTTGATGGCTGCCATGATAAATGGACCAATCCAATTTTGAGAAGTTTTATCATAAATGACTTTTCTTAAATCATATCTATCAGGGCCTTCTTGTTCTCCAACAGGATTCAATCCGTACGGATCTATAACTGTCTTAAAAATGTTTTTGTCTTTAAGTGCTTCTTTATTTACATTACTTAGGCTTTCATAAGTACCTCCACTAATTCCGCCTTTTGCACCAGCCACACGCATTTCTATTTTTTTAATAGTCTTATTGACCTTAGTAGATTCTTTATGGATAAAGTAAACACCCATATCTGAGGGTATTGAGTCAAATCCACAACAATTAACTATTTTAACATTATTAGATTTTGCGATAACATGATATTTATCAATCATTTTTCTAATCCACTGAACTTCACCAGCTAGATCACAATAATGTGTACCATTTTCAACGCAGGCCTTAACTAAATTAGAACCATATTTAGCATATGGGCCAACAGTTGTACAAATTACTTTTGTTCTTTTAACCATAGAAACAATACTGGATTCATCATTACTGTCAGCTATAATAATAGAAATAGAGTCGTCGGCAATTTTGGCTCGTATTTGTTTTAATTTATCTATGTTTCTACCAGCTATGGCCCATTTTAAGTTATTCGAATTTGAATAATTTTTAAATAAATATTCAGAAACTAAAGAACCTGTAAAACCAGAACTTCCCCAAACAACTACGTCAAATTCTCTTTCTTTACTCATTATTTTAATTTATTATTAGTATAAAAACAAGATAAGTAATTTTATAAATAAAGTTCGAGCAAAAATCAATTAACTTTTTGCCCACGATTGGGCTTTAACTTTTCCTTAAAGAAATTTAAATCGTCAATTGCAGTTACAACAAAAACAAAATAATAAACATCATTAACTTTTTCTAATCCTAAATCAGAGAAGTCTTTATTTTCAACTTTTAAAAATTCAACTAAATGTGATTTAAAATGTTCAGCTGTTTTATTTGATTCAGGACCTTTAAAATCCCAAATTAATTTTATTGATTTCATAATTAATATAAATTGTAAATAAAGTAAAAACTGATCTAATATTTTGTTATATTTATAACAAAATATTTATAAATTGTTATAATATGAAGAATATATTAGTTCTTGGTCTTGGAAAAGTTGGAACATTAGTAGGTGTTTTATTAAGTAAAAATTTTAATGTATCTGGACTAGATCAGAACAAACCACACTATGATTTTAAACTTCCATTTAAAATAATTGAAGCAGATGTTAAGAATAAAGAAACCTTAATAAATGTTTTTAAAGATTTTGACACTGTAGTTTCTGCATTACCATTTTTTTTAAACAAAAACATAGCTCAAATAGCATTTGATTTAAATATGAACTATTTTGATTTGACTGAGGATATAGTAACTACTGATTTTATAAAAAATCTTAGTAAAGATTCAGAAAAAATTATGGCTCCCCAATGTGGTTTAGCTCCTGGCCTTATAGGAATAATAGGAAACGACTTAGCTAACGAGTTTGATACATTAAGAGATATTGAACTTAGAGTTGGTGCTTTACCAAGGTATCCAAATGGACAATTAGCTTATTCTTTCACTTGGTCTCCAGAGGGTGTTATTAACGAATATATTAATGACGCTCAAGTTATTCAAAATGGAGTAAAAAAAATGGTACCATCTCTTGATGGATTTGAATATATAAATATAGAAGGTCAAGAATTTGAGGCATTTGCAACTTCAGGTGGACTAGGAACAATGTGTGATACCTATGAGGGAAAAGTTGATACTTTAAACTACAAGACAATAAGATATCCAGGTCATGGAAAGTTGATGAGATTTTTAATGTATGAACTTATTTTAAAAAATGACAAACCTCAATTAGAAAAGATACTAAGTAATGCTAAACCTCCGGTAGAAGAAGATGTAGTTTATGTCTATGCTGTAGTTGAAGGCTGGAAAAAAGAAAAAATATCAAGAAGTGAATATTTTAAAGCATTTTATCCAATTGAAATTCAAGGTCATAAATGGAGAGCAATTTCTTGGACAACAGCAGCTTCATTAGTTTCAGTTATAGAAATGGTTAACAACGGTTCATTAAAACAAAAAGGGTTTATTAAACAAGAAGAAATTCCTTTTAATAAGTTTTTAGAAACTGACTCAGGAAAATTATTTTTAGATTAACTTTATATTATGAAGTTTCAAGAAAAAAAAACAATAAACCTAGTCTTAGAATCTTTATTTGACACTTATTCGAAAAGAGTTACTGATGTAACTAAAATAACTCAAGCAATGGTTTCAAATAATATTGTTTCAAACCAAACTGAAATAATTAATGATCATATTGCTTTTAGGACAATGGGGGTTGAACATCTTGGAATTAGTTCATTTGAAAAAATATTTTTAAAACACGGATATAAAAAAAGAGACTTTTATTCCTTTGAACAAAAAAAACTTAACGCATACTGGTATTCTCATCATGAAAAAAATATGCCAAGAATATTTATCAGCGAATTAAAAGTTGATCAACTGTCAAAAAATGCCCAAAGCATAATAAAACATTATACTAGTCAAATTAAAAATGATCCGGTTGATGATATTGATTTAAATAGTTCCGAGGAAATTATAAATTTTTTGAGTAACCCTTTATGGAGTTTACCCTCCTTAGATCATTATAATCAATTATTAAAAGAAACTGAATACGGATCCTGGGTGATTTACAATAGATATTATTTAAATCATTACACAATTAGTGTTCACGAACTCAAAAAGAGTTACAATTCATTAGAAAATTTCAATAAGTTTTTGTTGAAAATCGGAATTAAACTTAATGATTCAGGAGGGGTAATTAAAAAAAGTAAAGATGGGTTACTTCTTCAAAGTAGTTCAGTAGCTAATAAAATCAATGCCAACTTTAAGGAAGGTAAATCATTAATTTCAGGAAGCTACGTAGAATTTGCTGAAAGAAAAATATTACCAAAGTTCAAAGAATTAGAATCTAATAAAATTAATTCTTCTCACAGACGAGATGGATTTGAAACTTCAAATGCTGACAAAATATTTGAAAGCACCTACCAAAAACAAGTAAATAAATAATTTAATAGTTATTTATTTTTGCTACTCTATC
>MDTF01003806.1_pt1 | contig 12198 bp, 10 predicted proteins | sample 811191 | NCBI WGS metagenome assembly MDTF01 (sample SAMN05326649, study PRJNA326480) | marine metagenome | isolation source: seawater | place: Southern Ocean | collected 2011
CTTAAATTAGAAAAATATGTAATATTTAAAAAACCAATTTATGGAAAAGAAAAATATTATTGGCTTAAGGAATCTGACATAGTTATATTGACATCTTTATATGAGTGTAATTCTGTTACAGCAATTGAAACTATGGCTGTAGGTGGAGTTTTGTTAGCTACTAAAAATTGTAATTTACAAGAAGCAGCGAATGTTGGAGCGGCTAAAATTTCTAGTTATAATGTAAATGATTTGATTAAATCAGTAAATTTTTTATCTATTAAAAAAAATTCATATATGATAAGAAAAAAAGCATTAAGTTATGCAAAAAAAAATTTAGACATTAATAATAGTACAATAAAAATTTTAAATTTTTATAAACTAATAAATAATAAGGGCAGATATTAAATCAAATAATTAATGATGATTAGCAATTTAAAAATACAAAAAATATTTAAAGGTAAGACAATTTTAATTACTGGTGGAACAGGCTCTTTTGGTTCTACAATGTTAAAAAAAATTATTTCACAAGACTGTAAAATTAAAATATTTTCTAGAGATGAGTTGAAACAGGACCTAATGAGATCTAAGATTAAAAGTAGAAATGTAGACTTTATTATAGGTGATGTTAGGGATAAGGATAGTGTTGATAATGCAATGAAAGGAGTCGACATTGTTTTTCATGCTGCTGCCTTAAAACAAGTCCCATCTTGTGAATTTTTCCCTGAACAAGCAATTGCAACAAACATAATTGGCAGTAATATTGTATTTAATTCTGCAATCAAAAATAACGTTTCTAAAGTAGTGGCATTATCGACTGATAAATCTGTGTTACCAATTAATGCTATGGGTATGTCAAAATCCTTAATGGAAAAAACTTTATTATCAAAAGCTAGAGACAAAAAAAACAAAACTGTATTTTCAATTGTTAGATATGGGAATGTAATTTATTCAAGAGGATCAGTTATTCCGTTATTTAGTAGACAAATAATTGATGGCAAAGATATAACAATAACAAACCCTGAAATGACAAGGTTTTTGATTACGTTAGATGACGCAATTTCATTAGTTTTCCTTGCATTAGATAAAGGAATGGGTGGTGATATATTTATCAAAAAATCAGCAGCTTCTACAATTGATCAATTAGCCAAATGTATAAAAGAATTATTTAATAGTAATCAAAAGATAAAAATAATTGGTACAAGACATGGGGAAAAAATTTATGAGACACTTGCCACTAAACAAGAATTATCTTTTTGTGAGAATAATAAAGATTATTACAGAATTAAGTTAGATAGCAGAGATTTGAATTATGATGATTATTTTAAAAAAGGAAAATATCAAATAATTGAAGAAGACTACACTTCTCACAATACGAAGAGATTATCAGATACTGAGTTAAAAAAAATTTTAGCAAATATTCCTGAATTACAAAATATTTTGATCAAGTGAATATTCTAATTACGGGCTATAATGGTTTTATAGGAAAAAATTTAATATTTTCATTAAAAGATATAAAAAAAATCAATATTCTAACTTTTGGAAGAGAAAACAAACTTGCAGACTTAGAAAATCTTATTTCCAAGTGTAGCTTAATTTTTCACTTAGCTGGAGAGAACAGAAATGATAATGATAAGAATTTTACGAAAAATAATATTGATTTAACAACTCGGATAGTTGAAATTATAAATAAAAAAAAGAAAAAAACTGCCTTGATTTTTTCTTCAACTAGTCAAATAAATAAAAAAAATAATATATATTCTAAAACTAAATTCAGTGCAGAAAATATACTAAAAAAAAACTCAAGCTCATTATTTAATGTAAAAATCTATAGATTTACTAACATATATGGCAAGTGGTCAAAGCCCAATTACAATTCAGTAGTTGCAACATTCTGTTATAATTTATCAAGAAATAAAAAAATAAAATTGTCAAAAATTAATGAAAGATTAGAATTATTGTATATAGATGATGTAATAGATTATTTTTTATCTGACATAGGTATAAAATTCAAAAAAAAATTTGAACTTATAGATAGCTTTAATAATACCAATAAAATCACACTACACAATTTGGCAAACAAAATTAATTTTTTTAAAAAAAATAGAAGTATTCTATTGAATAATACAGAATTAGCAGATGGTTTTGAAAAAACTTTATATTCCACATACTTAAGTTATATACCTCATGATAATTTTAAATATTCAATTAATTTGATTAATGATAGCAGAGGTAGTTTTTTTGAATTTTTAAAATCTAAAAAAGATGGGCAGGTTTCTATTTTGATTGTTAAGTCAAAAAAGACTAGGGGGAATCATTTCCACATGACCAAAGTAGAAAAATTTTTTATTTTATCTGGTCAGGGCACTTTTTTATTTGAGAATATAATATCTGGAGAAAAAAAAACTTTTTCTATTACTGCAAATAATCGACAAATAGTAGAATCCATACCTGGTTGGGCTCATAATATAAAAAATACAGGTAAAAATGATTTAATCGTTATTTTATGGTCAAATGAAATTTTTAATAAAGCAAAACCAGATACATTCCATTATAATTTAGATCGATGAAAATAAAAAAAATTAAACTAGTTACCATATTAGGTACAAGACCTGAAATAATTCGGTTATCAAGAATAATTCCTAAATTAGATAAATATTTTGATCATACACTAATTCATACAGGACAAAATTATGATAAAAATTTAAATGACATTTTTTTTAAAGATCTTAAATTAAGAAAGCCTGACTATGTGTTTAATAACAGCACCAAAAATAACATAACCTCGATATCAAATATATTACAAGAAACAGATAGGTTGTTAATTAAGTTAAATCCTGAGGCTTTTTTTGTTTTAGGAGATACGAATAGTGCTCTAAGTGCAATTGTCGCTAGAAAAAAAAAAATTCCAATTTTTCATTATGAGGCTGGAAATAGATGTTTTGATCTTAGAGTCCCCGAAGAGAGTAATCGTAGAATAGTTGATACTATTTCTGATATAAACATAACTTATAGCAAGATATCTAGAGAGCACTTATTAAGAGAAGGCTTCCAAAGCAATAGAGTTATAAATATTGGTAGCCCGATGAATGAAATACTAACACACTACAAAAACACAATAAATAAATCAAAAATTTTAAAAGATTTAAATATATCTAAAAATAAATATATAGTTTTGAGCAGTCATAGAGAGGAAAATGTTGATAGTTCTGAAAATTTTGGCATGTTAATAAATATAATTAAATTTTTAAATGATAAGTATAATTATAAGATTATCGTTTCAGTTCATCCAAGAATTAGAGACAAAATAAATAATCTTAAAAAAAACAACTTAAATAAAGTTGTTTTTTGTAAGCCATTTGCCTTTACAGACTATATAAAACTTCAACAAAATTCGAAAGTAGTGCTATCTGATAGTGGAACACTGAATGAAGAGTCTTCAATTTTAAATTTTGATGCAATAAATTTAAGAAATTCACATGAAAGACCAGAAGCAGATGAAGAAGCCGTAACTTTAATGACCGGATTAGATTTAAAAAGATTAAGTCAAGCTATTGAATATATTTTTGAAAATAAAAAAGAAAAAAAATATATAGTCGATGATTATGCTAAAAAAAATATTTCAGATAAATTGATAAGAATAATATTAAGTCATATTAATTTTATAAATGAAAATAATTATAAGAAATAGATGTGAAGATACTCATACTGTCTCACTATTTTTGGCCAGAAAATTTTAAAATAAATGAACTTGCAGAGTTTTTAAGCAAAAACAATAAAATTACCGTACTAACAGGTTATCCAAGTTACCCGAGTAAAGAGCTATTTAATAAAATTAATAAATCAAAATTATACAAATATAAAAATATTGAAATTATTAGAGTACCAATTCTTTCCAGAAAAAAAAATCGATTTAGTATATTTTTAAATTATTTAAGTTTTCTTTTTTCACTATCAACATTTGGTGTCATAAAACTATTAAATAAAAAATTTGATTTAATTTTAGTATTTGGAACATCACCACCATCAGTAATGATACCTGCTATAATATTATCAAAAATTAAAAAAGCTAAAATTGCCTTTTGGGTTCTGGATTTATGGCCAGAAACACTAATATCTATGAATATTATTAAAAATAAATTGATAATAAAAATAATTGAGCTTTATACTTCGTATATTTATAATTTTAGCAGTCTAATATTTGCTCAATCCAAAGCATTTGTTAGACAAATACAAAAAAAATGTAAAAAAAAAGATAAAATTGTATACTTACCGACCTGGGCAGATGACCAATCAATAAAAAATACAGATCATAATAATTTAAATTTCTTTAAGAAAAATTTTTTTTATATAACATTCACTGGTAATATAGGAGCAGCTCAAGACTTTTATAATATATTGAATGCAGCAGAACACATTAAAAATAATAGGAGAATTAAATGGCTTATAGTTGGAGACGGATCAAAACTTGTATGGTTAAGGGAGCAAATAAAAAAAAAAAAATTGTTTAATAACTTTATCCTAACAGGTCATATCAACAAAAATAAAATACCTCAAATATTAAAAAAATCTGATTGTTTGCTGATAACTTTAAAAAAGGGTGGGATTGACAAATTTACTGTACCAGGAAAACTTTCTAATTATATGATTGCCAAGAAGCCAATTTTAGGAATGATTAATGGAGAAACTCTTGATATAATAAAAAAATCTAAAAGTGGACTTATTTGTAAATCTGGAGATTATAAAAATTTATCTAAGAACGTTATTAAAATTTCAAAATATTCAAATAAAATATTAAAAAATATGGGAAAAAATGCTCACGCTTATGCAAAAAAATATTTTGATAAAGCAGAACAGTTAAAGAAAGTTGAGACTTTTCTTAATAAACTATAAACAACCAATTCAAATGCTTGAATTTTCTAAATAAGAGTCTTCTATTAGATTGGTTGTAAATAAGCCTAAATAAGCAAATAAACCCAATAAATATGGATAGTCTGGCTCTGCAATCAAACCAAACAAGGTATTTAACATAATTCCCACAGTGAAAAATACTATAGTTTCAGTTTTAAATCTTTTTTTATAAATATAATAAAAGCCAATATTGAAAAAAATTAAAATATAAGCAAATATTACAGCTGCTTTTTTTGTAATTATTTTAAAGTAAAGAAATGGTTTGTTCTTAATAAATTTAAAATACTCATTTTTCAAAAGCATTTCGTATTTTGTTGAATAAGGAATTATATTAGGGTCTATACTTTGAGCCTTTTTTATTGAATAAACATCTGAATGTATTATTGGTTCATTTTCATTTAATATAAAACTTTTATCACTTGCATTTTTTTTATTATTTTTTGATAAATAACCAAGGCTGTAATATGCATTATGCCATATTGCCCTTACAAAATTTAAGTCAAAACCTGCTAATCGTTTGCTATCTATTAAAGCATGTGTTTCTGCATTTTTTATCAAATAATTCCTAGCTTTCATTTGTAGTTGTTCAATTTGAAAATTGATCAAAAATATAGGTAATAGAATTAAGCAAAGTATTGATAATTTTTTTATATTTTTATATTTAAATGTAGTAAAAAAAACCAAAGCTATTATGCCAAATAAGACATCATTACCTGAGTGCCCTCTCACACTATTAGAAAAACCTATTATTGCCCCTGTTAAAATTATTAAAAAAAAGTATTTTTTACGATGATCAAAATCAAACAAGTAGAGTTTTGACCACCAAGGTATCAAAGCTAAAGAAGTAAGACCATAAAAACTATAAGTATCACTGACCGATATACAAAGTATTCCCAAGATTAAAATAGAAAGTGTTCCATGTATTTTAGCAGTTTTTGATTTGAAAAAAATGTTTAGACCAATCAAAGATAATGAAATACAGAATATTCCATAAAATAAAAAAAACAAAATTGTCATTTTTTCAGAACTAATATTTAAAAAATTAGAAAAAAAAGGAATATATAGAAAGGATCCAGTATAATCTGTATAACCAGCTGGTATCAACATGTTATGGCCTCCATTACATGTATCATTAAAAGCTATTAGGTAAGTGTCTGTAATTTTAAAACCCTGAATTGTTGACTCGTAAGTTTTAATTCTACAGGGCATTGTTTGTAAAATATTCATGTGTTTGCTCTATTTATTAATAAGCTTTGTAAGTGTAAACTTTCTACGTATTAGAGCATAAAAAAGCCAATATATATAGTAAGGAAGCCATCTAAAAACTTTAAAATTACTTTTTCTATTTGGAAGATCTTTCCAAGTGCATGCAATTTCTTTAATCTTTAAATCATCTAAGTGTGCTTTAATTGTTAATTCGATAGCAAAAGTGAAACCTATATTAGAATTTAAGTCTATTTTCTTAAAGATTGATCTGTTAAACATTTTAAAAGCATTTGTGCAATCTTTATATGGAATTCCACAAATATTATGCAATAAAAAAGATCCACAATTTGTTATTAATTTTTTATACAACTTCGCATTCAAAAATTTTCCATTTTTAATATATCTACTTGGTATTATTAAATCATAACCACCATCAATTAAATAAAACATCTCATTTAATAATTCTATATTTTCAAAGTCATCTGACATGTAAACTACAATTGTTTTTGCCTGTGATTTCTTTATACCAGTTTTAATAGCCTCATTTGGACCTTTACCTAAATTTTTTACAAATATTATCCCCACATCATTTTTGGATATAAACTTTAAACCAGTCTCGTCATCAAAATCATAACAAATTAAAACTCTATAATTTATTTTCAATTTTTTTTTAAATTCATTAAGAAGATTTTTTATATTTTCTCCCTCATTATATATTGGAATGATAATATCTAGATTATACATCAATCAAAAGGGTATAAAAATTTTCCACCATATTTAATAAAATTTGAATTTTTTAAAAAAAAACTTTTGTAATTCCAGGATAATAACAAAGCAAATTTTATTTTAGAATCAATGATTTCTTTATCATTAACAATCTTTAAATGAGTTCCAGGGGTAAATTTATTTAATTTTCTTGGATTATTTTCTGTAACAAAGCTAAAAATTTCCTCACCCAAATTCAACGCGTTTAGTAAAGTATTACCTTTCGCAGGAGCAGTGTAGCAAGCAAGCTTATTACCTGCATTATGTAAAACTAGTAATTTTTTTCTTAATTTATTAATATTTTTTTTTACTTTCTCTTTAAATCTTAAATAAGTTTGATAATCCTTTATTTTTTTTTTATTTTCTAAGGATATTAATTTTTCTATTATTTTACTTTCTTTAAGCCTATTATTTTTATGAGTAGCATGTATCCTTAATGATGGTCCTGAAGCTCCAAAATTGATCTTTTTTAAATTGATAATTTTTAAGTTATTTCTCTCAAGTAGGTGTTTTATCGAATTGATGCTAAAATAAGATAGGTGTTCATGATAAACTAAATCAAACGTTCCCTTATTTAACATGTCCAGAATATAAGGAACTTCAATAATTAATTTTCCATTATCATCCAAAATTAGCTTAATATTTTGTATTAAATCATTAGCTTTATCAACGTGAGCCAATACATTGGTAATCGTGATAAGCTTTGCTTTTTCAAATTTTTTTAAATAATAGTTGGCCGTCTCTTTATTGAAAAATTTGTTAATAACTTTAATTCTTTTATCTTTAATTTTCTTATAAGCATTAGAAGGTTCCACTCCAATTAAATTATTTATTTTTTTAGAATAATTGCACAATAACACACCATCATTACAACCAATATCCACTACAGTAGAATTGTTTTTTAAATTATATTTTTTTTCCAAACCATTTACTAAAATATTATAATGATTACTTAATGCTTTAGATGAAGATGACAGGTAGTCATATTTGTTAAAAATAAGTTTTGGGTCCACTACAACTGATAATTGAGATAATGAGCATTTTTTACAAAATAATAATTCCAAAGGATATCTTTTTTCCAACTTAAAATCTTTTTTTTTTAAAAATGAATTTGCTAATGGTTGACTACCTAGATCAAGATATTTTTTAAGTTTTTTCGAGTTACAAATTCTGCAATTAGTAATTTTTTTATATCTTTTCATATAGTTTAACCAATTCTTTTTTAAAGTTTTTGAAGCTTAATCCAAATTTCTTATTAATCTTATTCGTATTAACATTGTGGCTCAAGTTGTTTGTATTACTTTTAAAATTTATCTCTTTTTTATCTTTTGATAATCCATTTAACAGATATATAATACCCCCTATCCTGTGAGATTTATTCGATGCAACATTGTAAATTGAATACTTTGGCATTTTTTCATTAGTAAATTTAATTATTATATTAATCAAATCATCTATATGTATGAAATTTCTAAAAATATCCTTATTCCAAAAAAGTAATTTTTTTTTTGAGGATTTAAATTTTTTGATTGCCTGATACAAAAATTGCTCTTTTCTCATATCTTTACCATAAACAGTAAATACTCTTAAAATTACAATTTTGGTTGAAGTTTTTTTAAAAGCTAATTTTAATTTTTTTTCAATAGAATGCTTGCTTAGGCCCAAGCTATTTTTAGGACTAATTTTTTGTTTTTCATTTAATGGTAAGGAATTACTGATTGAATATACAGCTGATGAACTCAAAAAAATAATTTTTTTTACTTGATTTTTTTTACAAAAATTAATTATGTTATTTATAATCTTAATATTTGTTTTCTTCTGTAAATTTTCTTTTTTTATATCATTTAAAATAAAATTAGATTTGCCAGCAAATGCATATACACAGTCATATTTATGGTTAGGAATCTTCTCAAAATTTTTGTGGATTGTTAGATCAAGGTTTTTTATCTTGGTGCTATTTCTACCAATGGCTTGTACGACCTTTTTACCATTAATATTAATTAATTTATGGTATAAATTCTTTCCTATAAAACCAGTAGATCCAAATATTATATACATTTTTATTTTTAATTTTAAGTATTTAATATAAAAGACAACATTAAGAAATGAAAAATTTTTTAATTACAGGTGGAGATGGTTTTATTGGGGCAGCAATTTGTAGGTTGTTATCCAAATCAGGCCACAAAGTAACATCTCTTGATAATCATTCTAGAAAAAAACATCTGATTGATACTTCAGATTATAAATCAATTAAATGCGATATAACGAATACTTTGAGTTTATCAAGTATTAAAGGAAATTTTGATTCTATTATTCATTTGGCCTTTATTAATGGCACAAGATTTTTTTATGAAAAACCAGATGAAGTTATTAGGGTAGGCATCATGGGAACCATGAACATTTTGAATTTTGCTAAGAAGAAAAAAATTAAAAATTTTTATTTAGCATCAAGTAGTGAGGTGTACCAAACTCCAATTAAGATACCAACTGACGAAAAAGAAATAATGAAGGTTCCTGACGCGTATAACCCACGATACTCTTATGGTGCTTCTAAAATAATGACAGAAATGATGGCTATTCACATTGGAAAAGAGTTTCTAAATAAGATGGTTATTTTCAGACCACATAATGTTTATGGCGCTAATATGGGGTATGAACATGTTATACCCGAATTAATTAATAAAATTACAAATGCAGTAAAAAATAAAAAAAAATTTATAAAAATTAAGGGTACAGGCAAAGAAACAAGATCCTTTAATTATATTGATGATTTTACACATGGTCTTAATTTATTAATCAAAAAAAACCTTAAATTCGAAACTTTTAATATAGGTAATAATGATGAGATAACTATAAACACTTTAGTAAAAAAAATTATGGAAATTATGAAAGTGAAATTAGATATTAAATATAGTGATTTGGCTATAGGGTCTACAAATAGAAGGTGTCCCAATATAAAAAAAATTACAAAATTAGGTTACAAACAAAATTATAGTTTAAAAAAAGGCTTAGAAGAAACAATCAATTGGTATTTAAATAATTAACTTTTTAAATAGTCCCAACAATCAATAATGATATTATTATTAGAGAATTTTAGATTCTTATAAACAGAATGTGGTGTTGCAATAAATATTATTTTGCAATTTTTTTTAATATAATTTATGCTTTTATAACTTTCATTGATTATGTATGGGTCATTACAAATAACTTTTGCCCCATTTTTTTTTAAAATATTTATGAGTTTGATACTCAACGAGTCTCTTTCATCATCAATTTCACTTTTAAAAGCTGTTCCAAGAACACCAATCTTTTTTCCTTTTATATCTATCTTTTTTTTTAAATCCTTAACAAAAAAATTTGGTAAATTTTCGTTAATTATATAGGAATTTTTTAATAATTTTGACGTATTCTTGTCAGATACATTAAGCTGAACGGCATCCTTGGGTAGACATGGCCCTGCTGCAAATCCTTGAGTAGGAAGTCCAGCATTTCTTGGATAATCTACAGTCATTAAATTATGAATTCTATGAAAGTTTAAATTTTTATTTTTACATAACATGTAAAATTCATTTGCAGCTGCAAATTTAATATATCTCCATGCATTTGAAAATAATTTTATGAACTCCGCTTCTTCATACGAGGAAATTACTACGTTATTACATATTTCACGGAATAGATTTGAAACTTTTTTTTCTTCATGAGGTGAATTAGATGAAACTATCTGTGTTAATTTACTGATTTCTTCAATACTTTTTCCTTGAGCTACACGCTCTGGACAATATGACAAACCAATATTTTTATTAATTTTTAAAAGTTTTTTATATATTTTTCTGGTTGCGCCAGGAAATACTGTACTTCTAAGAATGATAGATTGGTTTTTATTTAAAAAAATATTTATTTGTTTGAAAACTTCAAAAACCTCTTTTAAGCTTGGTTTATTTGCAATCAAAGGTGTTCCAACAGTAATAATTATAAAATCTGCTTTTGAAACATTAGTATAATCTGTACTAAATGTGATTTTTTTTCTTTTAAGTGATTTGTTTAATATTTGCTTGCCACCTTTTTCATAAAAAGGAAATATTGATTTATTTAAATCATCTATTATTTTTTTATTTATATCAATTACATCAACCAGAAAATTTTTTTCTGAAAATTTAAGAGCGAGTGGCAAACCGATATGACCAGCTCCACCAATTATACATATTTTTTTCATTTTTATTATGTGTATATTATTGTAATGATTATACAAATATTTTAATTTTTGTTAAACTGTTATCACAATCATGATTAAAAATAAAATTTACCTCTATCAACAGTGGTCTGCTTATCTTATTCCCGTAGCTTTAATTTTTACTATTTTTATTGCTGACTTATTAGTCATCATTCTTTCGATCATATTTTTAATTCACCAAGTACAATTAAGAAACATAAAAATTTTTTACAATAGAATATTTGTTTTTTTTTTTATTTTTTGGTTATATTTAGTATTTAATTCGTTTTTATCTTATGATGTGGAAACTTCTTTTAGCCGATCTGTGCCATACTTAAGGTTTGGATTTTTATTTCTAGCTTTAAGCTGTCTTTTAAATGATGATAAATTTAAAGAAAATTTTTTAAAAATAGTATTATTTTCATTATTATTTTTATGTTTTGATGCAATATTTCAATATTCTTTTGGCTTTAATTTAATGGGGTATGAGCCTCATTCAAGCAGAATGAGCAGTTTTTTTGATGATGAGTTGGTAATGGGTAACTTTTTACTAAGAATGTATCCAATTTTTTTAATATCAATAATATTTTTAATAAAAAGGATTTTTATATCAAGAAAAATTTTATTAATACTCTCTATTATAATCTATTCATTTTGCATCTTTTTAAGTGGTGAAAGAACAGCATTTTTTAATTTTATTATACTTAATTTTATATTATCAATAATTTTTTTCAGAAAGGAATACTTTAAATATTTATTAATTTTTTTATTATTTGTCCCCAGTGCATTTCTAATTTCATTTTATGCAAATCAAAATATTTTGGAAAGATATTTGAACTTAGAATTAATTAAAGATGAAAAATTAGTAATATTTTCTAACATTTATCAAAATCATTATTTTTCTGCTTACAAAATATTTAAAGCTCACCCCATATCTGGTTCAGGATTAAAATCATTTCGAAAAATTTGCTTAAAACCTCAGTTTAATCCAAAAGGGTGCGCGACTCATCCTCATAACCTTCTGATGCAATTTCTCAGTGAATTAGGATTAATAGGTACTTTTTTTTATCTTTTTTCTTTTTTTTACTTTTTTATAAAAATATTTAAATTATTTATTAATAAATTTA
>MDTF01003771.1_pt1 | contig 12189 bp, 10 predicted proteins | sample 811191 | NCBI WGS metagenome assembly MDTF01 (sample SAMN05326649, study PRJNA326480) | marine metagenome | isolation source: seawater | place: Southern Ocean | collected 2011
AAAGAATAAAGACGAAGTGCCTATTAAAGATTTTAGAAAAGAATGTAGAGATTTTGCAAAAGAATGGATCGACATACATATTAAAGAATTTAAAAGACTTGGAGTAACTGGTGATTTTGAAAACTATTACTCAACGATGAGTTTTACTGCGGAGGCTCAGATTGTTAGAGAGCTTGGTAAGTTTCTGTTAGATGGAAGTTTATATCAAGGGTTTAAACCTGTGTTTTGGTCAACTGTAGAAAAGACGGCATTAGCTGATGCTGAAGTAGAGTATCAAGATCATACTTCAAATACTATATTTGTAGCTTTTAAAGTTAAAAATAGCCAAAAAGATTTTTTACAAAATTCTAATATTATTATATGGACAACAACCCCATGGACAATTCCTGCAAACAAAGCTTTAGCTTTTAATGGTGGCATTGATTATTCTTTAATTGAAATCAATGACCTTGAAAATTTTAAAGAAAAAAAAATTGTCGTAGCAACTAATCTTTTAGATTCAATCGTTAAGTCTTGTGAGATAGAACAGTTTAAAGTTTTAAGAACTTTTAAAGGCAGTGATTTTGAGGGGACTATATGCTCGCATCCATTTCAAACGCTAGGTTACAATTTTGATGTTCCGATGCTAGACGCAAGATTTGTAACTCTAGAGCAAGGAACTGGCATTGTTCACTGCGCACCAAGTCACGGACCTGACGATTTCAATTTATGTCTTAAACACAAAATACCATCAAAATACACAGTTGATAATTCAGGTTATTATACCGATGAAATTCCTTTCTTTACCAAGACACATGTTTTTAAAGCGGATCCAATCATTATTGATAAATTAAAAGAATTAAAAAAATTATTGAAAAATGACAAGCTTCAGCACAGTTATCCTCATTCTTGGAGGTCAAAAGCTCCTCTAATTTACAGAGCAACACCGCAATGGTTCATTTCTATGGATAAAAATTCATTAAGAAATAAGGCGATAAAAGCTGTAGTAAATACTACTTTTTACCCTCCTAAAGGTAAAGAAAGACTGATGTCAATGATAGAAGATAGACCTGATTGGTGTGTGTCTAGACAAAGATCCTGGGGTGTTCCGTTACCAATATTTATAAATAAAAAAACAAAAGAACCCCTACAAGATCAAAAAGTTATTGATCGTATAGCTGAAATATATGAAAAAGAAGGCTCAGATTGTTGGTTTACAGATGATGTAACAAGATTCTTAGGAGAAGAACATAATAAAGAAGACTATGAAAAACTGACAGATATTGTTGAAGTGTGGTTCGATAGTGGTTGCACACATAGTTTTGTTCTTGAAAAAAGGAAAGATCTAAAATGGCCAGCAGATATGTATCTTGAAGGCTCAGATCAACATAGAGGCTGGTTCCATTCTTCATTACTAGAGTCTTGTGGAACAAGAGGAAGAGCTCCATACGAAAGTATTTTATCACATGGATTTGTTGTAGACGGAAAAGGAATGAAAATGTCAAAATCTGCTGGGAACGTTATATCACCAGATGATATTTTAAAAAATTATGGAGCGGATATATTAAGAGCTTGGGTTGCTTCATCCGATTACGCAGAAGACCTGAGAATAGATAATACTATTTTAGCCCAACACGCTGAATCTTATAGAAAAATTAGAAATACATTTAGATTTATTTTAGGAAATATTCAGGATAACTTTGAAAAACAAAATTTTGAAAAAATCAATCTTAGCACCTTTTCAGAATTAGAAAGGTATATTTTAGGTAGACTTTTTCATTTAGACAAAGCTATTAAGGAAAATTTAAAAAATTATAATTTTCACAAACTTTATAAAGAATTTTTAAATTTTTGTTCATTAGAACTCTCATCATTTTATTTTGATATAAGAAAAGATGTTTTGTATTGCGATGATTTAAATTCCAAAAAACGTAAAGATTGTATTGTTGTTTTGAATATAATTTTAGAATGTCTGCTCAAATGGTTAGCGCCAATATTTGTTTTTACGACAGAAGAAATAAATAATTTAATAAATAAAGATGGAATTAGCATACATGAAAAAACATTTCCGAAAATTCCAGATAGTTGGGAGGAGAGTGAATTAACAAGGAAATGGAAAGATCTTTATAAAATTAAGCAAGATGTTAATTTTGCAATAGAAGAAAAACGAAGTAACAAAGAAATCGGCTCTAGTTTAGAGGCAAATGTTTTAATATACGTAAATGAAAAAGAATTTAAGCTTCTGGAAGGAATGGACTTAGAAGAGTACTTTATTGCCTCAAAGGTTGAACGAATTAAAAATAATAACGAAGACAAACTAAAAATAACAGTGAAAAAATCTATAGGAAAAAAATGCACGCTTTGTTGGAAAATATTAAATAATAAATGTGAAAGACAACACTGTGGTATTAATTAGCTGATGAATATACCCAAAAAATATAGCAATGGCCTTTTCTTAAAGGAAACGGTAATAGCTTTAATTATAATAATTTTTGTTTTTACTCTCGATAGACTTTCAAAAATAAGCATAATAAAACAACAATTAAGCAACAACATCACATTTGTTAATGATTATCTAAATTTTGATCTTGTCTGGAATACTGGCATTGGATTCGGTTTGTTAAGTCAAAGTGCTAATTTTTATTATCATGCTATTTCTTTACTAATTTTTTTAGTTATAGCTTTTTTAACTTATTTAATTATTAAGGCAAAATTCACAGACAAGATTCTTTTTTCTTTAGTTTTAGGTGGTGCTCTAGGTAATTTTTATGACAGAATTAATTATTTTGCCGTTCCTGATTTTATAGATATTCATCTTAATAATTTTCACTGGTTTACCTTTAATATAGCGGATATATTTATAAGTATCGGGATAATTTTTTTGATAAGTAAAGATTTAATTTCTAACAAAAAATGAAAACAATAAAATTATTAACTATTCTTTTAAGTTTAACTATTTTTTTAAATAGCTGTGGCGGCCTCCGTGAAGCAGGTAAAGTTCTAAGAAACGACAAGACAAATTCAACAGATGAATTTCTTATTAAAAAACAAAACCCCTTAATACAACCGCCTGATTTTGAAATTATGCCTGAGCCAGGAACAGCAGGAAATACAGCTAATAAAAATAAAAATAATATTAAGAAAATGCTAAGAAGTTCAGACACACAATCTGGAACTGCTCAATCAAAATCTTCATCTACAGAGCAATCAATTCTGAATCAAATTAAAAAGTGAGAAAAAAATTAAAAGATCTGCTGATAGAAAATAATATAAATAAAAATTATTTCAATAATAAGATATATTTCAATGACAAAAAAAACTTAAAAAAAATTATTGAAAATATTTATAATAATTTAGATATTCAGAAAAATACTTTTCATTCATTAAGTAAAAAATTTATTTTAGATTTTAATAAATCAGATTTGAAAAAATACACAAAGTATAAATCAGTTATACTTATAGGTATGGGAGGGTCTGTCCTCGGAGCACAAGCTATTTATTCTTTCTTAGAAAAAAAAATAAAAAAAGATTTCATATTTATTGATAATCTTGATCAGTTAAAAATTGAAAAAATAAAGCAAAAGACAAATTTAAATAATAATTTATTTATTATTATTTCTAAATCTGGAAACACTATTGAAACACTAATTAATACCAACTTATTCCAGAATAACATTAACTCCAAAAACTCGATTATAATAACAGAACAAAAAAAATCTTCTCTGAGTATTTTTGCTAAGAAAAAAAAAATACTTCACATCAATCATAAAAATTATATTGGTGGCAGATATTCGGTTTTATCTGAAGTTGGGATGATACCTGCATATTTTATGAATCTTAAGATAAATGATTTTAGAAAAAATTTACTTACTTTTTTTAAACCAACACATAGTACAGTTATTTTTGAAAGCATTATTAAACTAGCACATATTTATAATGCAAAAAAAATTCGGTCCATTGTGCTTCTTAATTATGCACCACAGTTAAATAAATTTCTTTTTTGGTGTCAACAATTAATAGCAGAGAGCTTAGGTAAAGAAGAAAGAGGAATATTGCCGTTTGTTTCGCCCGCGCCTCGTGACCACCATAGCTTAATGCAACTATATTTAGACGGACCTAAAGACAAGTTATTTTATATCTTTAGCTTAAACCTTAATAAAAAAATGAAAATAAATAATAATATTTTTGGAAAATCCTTCAGTTTTCTTGAAAATAAAGAGTTATCAAAAGTAGTACAGTCACAAAAAGATGCTTTAATAAAAGTATTAAAAAAGAAAAAAATTCCATACCGGGAATTTAAGATAAATAAAATTAACGAAAAAATTTTAGGTGAATTATTTTCTTACTTTATGCTCGAGACATCTTTAGTTGGAAAATTTACCAATATTAATCCGTTTAATCAGCCTGCGGTGGAAGAAGTAAAACTTTTAACTAAGCAATTTCTGACTTAAAATTTGCAAACAATAATTTAGATCTTCCATACTTTTTAGTAATGATTATATCTACTATATCTGTAAGGTTATCTTTAGATTTAGCCTCTCTATGTATAATTATTAAGTGATTTTTCTTATAAGTGTTATAATTTTTCATTGTTTTTAACTCATCGATAAAAAAATTTTCTGAAAAAGGAGGATCAAAAAAAATAATCTCGTATTTATCGTTTTCACGTATTTGATTAAAAAAAGAAGTTACTCTATTTTCGAAAACTCTAGTTTTTTTTTCAATCTTGAGGTTCTCTAAATTTTTTTTTAAAATTACTAAAGCTTTCTTGTCATTTTCAACAAAAGTAGCTTTTTTTACACCTCTAGATATACATTCAATTCCAAATGAACCAACTCCAGAGTAAAGATCTAATATATTGGCATCCTTTAAAGAAATGTTAACTAAATTAGAATGTTCAATAATATTAAATGTACTTTCCTTTACAAAATCTCTTAAAGGTCTAGTAGTATTAGATTTTAAAAAATCTATTTTTTTTCCTTTTAAAAATCCACTTATAATTCTCATTTAAATTTGATTACCCTCCATCCAATATCTTTTCTATAAAAACCGTGTTTCCAATTAATTTTTTTTATTATTTTAAAAATTTTCTTTCTTATGTTTGAAAAAGCACTTCCCAAAACAACAATATTTAAGACACGGCCACCATGAGAAACTAAAGATTTATTTTTAATTTTAGTTCCTGCATGAAATATTAATGATTTCGAATCCATTTTAATTTTTTCTAAATTAATAATTTGATTAATTTTATATTTATTTGGATAACCTTTTGCGCAGAGAACTGCGGTCATACATTTATTTTTACTCCACTTAATTTTAATTTTATTAAGTTTATTATCTAATGCTGCAATTATTATTTTCACGAGGTCTGTTTTCAGTCTTGGTAATATTACTTGGCATTCAGGATCACCCATTCTAACATTATATTCTATTAAAAAAGGTTCATCATTTTTAATCATTAGTCCCACATATAAAAAACCTGTGTAAGCATTCTTTTTCTCTCTTAGGGCCCTAAGTGTAGGCTCAACAATTTTACTTATTATTTTTCTTTCTAGGATCGTATTTATAATAGGAGCAGGTGAATAGGCACCCATACCTCCGGTATTTTGACCTGTTTCATTTTCACCAACTCGTTTATGATCTTGAGCTGAACCAATAAAAGAATAATTTTTTTTATCTACAATTAAAAAATAACTAGCCTCTTCACCTTCTAAAAATTCTTCAAGAATTAACTTATTTGAAGTTTTGAATTTTCCTAAAAAGATTTCACTACTAAATTTTTCAACTTCTTTTAAAGTATGACATATAGCGACACCTTTCCCAGCAGCCAAACCATCAGCCTTAACAACTACGGGCATATTATTTTTAGCTAAAAAAATTTTTACGTCTTTTTTATTTTTACAAATTTTAAATCCAGCTGTGGGAATATTATATTTTTTACACAACAATTTCATGAAACCCTTAGATCCCTCCAATTGTGAGGCATACTGATTAGGACCAAAAACTTTAATTTTTTTTTTGTTTAAAAAGTCTACTATGCCCTTAACCAATGGTAACTCAGGGCCAACAATAACCATATCAATTTTATAAGATTTAATTGCTATTAGTAATTTTTTAAAATTTAAAAAGTCTATATTTAGATTATTTGCGATACCTGCTGTTCCAGCATTACCTGGAATACAATAAATTTTATTTGTTAGCTTAGAATCACATAATTTTTGACAAATTGCATGTTCACGTCCACCACTACCTATTAAAGCAATATTCATATGAAAAAATATATTATATATACTATTTCTGCGTATGAATAAAAAAAAAGCTATCCTTAATTATAAAGCAAATACTTTTGATATCATAGAAGATGGAGATCATGTTGTTTGTGCTATCTCCCAAAAAAAAATATATTTAGAAAATTTAAATTACTGGAATGTAGATCTCCAAGAAGCATACTATTCACCAGTAGAGGCGAATATAAAATATAAGGAGCTCAATAAGAAAAATTAATTATTTCCAACGATTATGCGTCCAGATCCACTGGCCAGGGTCTCTAGAAATCATCTCTTCAATAATTTTATTTAGTTTTATAGTTAAATCTAATTTGTTTGTTTCAGTATTTTCTGCATTAGATGATTTTATAGGATCGAAAATTTCCATTTTAAATTTGTCATTTTCAGTTCTGGCAATGTAAATAGGAACAATATCTAGTTGATACTTTGTAGCTAATTGTGCAGGTAGAGTAGTAGTTAAAGCCATATGTTCAAAAAAAGGAAGTTTTTTACCCTCACTAACACGCTGATCAATCATGACAGCTACACTAAAATTATTTTGCAAATAGTTTATGGCACTCTTTACTCCAGCAAGACCTTTTTTAATCTGATTTTTGCAGACATATGTCCTTCTGACATATTCCATGAAAGGATTTATAAAAATATTATTTAACGGACGATAGATAGTAGCTAGTTCTATATTTCTTTTTGTTAATTCCATAGACATCAATTCAAAATTTGCAAAATGCCCTGAAACAAAAATTACAGGTTTGTTTTTTTTAATTATTTTTTGTAAAATATCCTCTCCTTTTATCTCTATATGAGAGTTATTTTTCTTAAATTCGTTAAGAAACAAATATTCTACAAAAGTTTTTCCATAATTAGACCACATAGCTAACTTTATATCCTCTTTCTTTTTTTCGTTATAAGGGCCGATAAATTTATATAAGTTTTCTTCGATTATTTGGTTTGATTTTATAAAAGATCCTATTTTATTAAAAAAATAAGAAAAAAATTTTCTAGAAAATTTTAGCCCAAATAATTTTATAAAAATAAAAAAAATATAAATAATAATAGCTTGAAAAAAATACTTAGTAATTTTTATCATATAAATTTAGTTACATCTTCAACAAAAAGATCCTTGTTAAAAATTTCAAGTTTTATATTTAAACTTTCTATTTGTTCAAGATGAAAAGGTTTTATTCTGAAAAAATCTTTTTCAGTTGTTATAATTTTTAAATTATTTTTAACAGAGAAATCTATTAAATTATTTAATTCTTGTAGTGTATAATTATAATGATCGGGAAATGAAATTTTTTTTGCTATTCTTAAATTATTTTTTTCTATCAAAGTAAAAAAATTTTCTGGATTCCCTATACCAGCAAAAGCGAGCAAATTTTTATTCTCAAATTTTTTTATATTAGTTGGCACATATTTTGAATAATGAATGTTTATATTACTAGAAATATTTTTAATTTTTTTTTCAAATTCATTATTTACGTTTCCATTTATCACAACAATCTGGCATCTTTTAAGAGAAGAAAGAGATTCTCGTAATGGACCAGAAGGAAAGGTCATGCCATTGCCTAAAAGCTGCTTTTCATTAAAACATACAATATTTAGATTCTTGTTTATTGAAAAATCTTGAAACCCATCATCTAAAACAACATAATTAAATTTATTTTTCATAGCTTCGTTGATAGCTTTGTAGCGGGAAGAATTTTTAAATAACGACACCTGTTTAGATTCAATCAGTTTATATTCATCATTATGTGCTAAATAAAGTTTTTTAACTATGGCAGTTCTTTTATTTAATTTTTCTAGTATCTTAACCAACTCAATAGACAAAGGCGTTTTCCCTGTCCCACCTATATAAATATTGCCAACACAAATTACAGGAATAGAAGCTTTATCTGTTTTGATAATCTTATTTCGCAAGAAGATCATTATTTGCACTAATATTGACAGTGGAAGTAAAAAAAACCCTATAAGGCTATCTTTTTTATCCCAATATTTAGGTTTAAATATTTTCATTCTTTATTTTAATTAATTTATTTAGTTCCATGATTGTATGCTGTAATATTTCATTACCATAGCTGTTTAATAAATTTATATTTTGATAATTTATTTTTTCAGGATTCTCTAAATTTTTAATTATTTTTTCTGATAGATCATACTGGTCACTTATCTGTTCAGCTATGTTGTTAGATTTTAAAAATTCATACACTTCTTGAAAATTATAAACATAAGGACCATGATATATCTTACAATTAAGTTTAGCCGCTTCAATTGGATTTTGACCACCTACAAACTTTAATTTTTTTATCAAAGATTTACCAATGAAAACATTTTTACAATAACTAAAATATTTAAATAAAACACCAAAAGAATTGATTATTAAAATTTCTTTATCTTTATTTATTAAATCGTAGTTATTTAAAATTTGACTACTTAAATTAAATTTCGTTGTTAGTGTTTTAATATAAGGAACTCTACTAATATGTCTTGGTATAATTATAGTTAGTATGTTCTTAAATTTTTTTTTAATTTCAAGATGTGTCTTTATTGCTATAATTTCTTCCTCATTATGTGTACTCGCAGCACACCAAACTTTTAAAGTATCTAATATTTTTACATTAAGTGGCTGTATAAAATCCTCTTTTTCTATTTTTACTGTAAATTTTAAATTTCCTTTATAAGATATTTTTTTTACACCAAGCATTTCTAAATTATTTTTTGATTCTTCACTAGATGGTATGCATAGATCAAAATTACTAAAAATTTTTTTTGCAAAATTACTAAAAATTTTCCATCTTTTAAAAGTTTTTTTGGTTATTCTTCCATTGATTAAAACTAATGGAATTTTTTTTTCTTTTATTGTAAATAAAAAATTTGGCCAAATTTCAGAATCCACAAAACAAACTAAATCAGGTTTCCAGCTTTCTACAAATTTTTTTGATAAATTTTTTGTATCAAATGGAAAAAAACGATGTGTAATATTATTAAATTGGTTTATTTTTGTTTTTAATAAATTGGCCGAGCTTAAAGTTACACTAGTGATTAAAAATCTTATATTTTTATTAGTGTTATTTATTTCTTTTATCAATGGTAGAATACTTAAAACTTCACCTATACTGGCCGCATGAAACCATATTAATTTTTTTTCGTTATCTATTGTGTGATTGAAACTAGAAGCGAAGATCTTTTCTTTAAATCTTAATTTATCTTCTTTTTTTAAAATTAATCTACAGTAAGTTATAAATATAAAAAGTGGATTTAATATGTAAGTTAAACATCGATAGGTAAAAAACATCTAATTTATTTTAATTGTTTTTGATATAATGATTTATATTCACCACAATTTTTAATTAAGAAATCATGATTTCCAGAGTTAATAATATCTCCATTATTTAAAACAAATATTTCTTTTGCATTGTGAATAGTAGACAGTCTGTGAGCAATGACTAAAGTTGTTTTATTTTTTGTTAAATTTGAAATAGCGTTTTGGACTATTTCCTCTGAGTCAGCGTCTAACGAAGATGTGGCTTCATCTAAAAGTATTATTGGTGCTTTCTTTAATACAGCTCTGGCTATTGAAATTCTCTGTTTTTGACCACCAGATAGTCTGACTCCATTTTCACCAATTAAAGTTTCATATTTTTTTGGTAATTTATCTATAAATTCACTCGCTGCTGCGAAAACACAGGCTCTTTCAAGTTCTGATTCACTTGCCTGGGGATCAGCATATAAAATATTATTTTTTATAGTGTCATCAAATAAAATTACATCTTGGCTCACTAAAGATATGTTTTTTCTTAACGATTTTAAAGTAATTGCATTTATTCTTTGCCCATCTATTAAAATTTCGCCTTCTTGAGGATCATAAAATCTTGGCAACAAATTTATAATAGTGCTTTTCCCAGCACCGCTATGACCAACAAAGGCTGTCATGCACCCACCTTTTATTTTTATATTTATTTTTTTTATCGCTTTTTTTTCAGTGTTTTCATATTTAAAATTTACATTTTTAAATTCTATACTACAATCTTCTATTAAAAGATCAGGCAGCGTTTGGTCATTTCTAATCTGAATAGGGTGATCGATTACAGAAAATACTCTTTTTGCAGCTGCTGTACCTTGGTATGCAACCATATTTATAGTAGCGAGAGATCTAATTGGTTGATAAGCTAACATCATAGCAGCTAAAAAAGAAAAAAAATTATTAACCTCTAACTCTCCAGCGTCTATTAGTTTGCCCGCATAAAAAATAAAACCAGCAATCATAAAACCGGTTAGGATTTCCATAATTGGAGTTGCCCTAATCATAATACTAGAAATTTTAATATTTTTATTTACCATTTCTGTAATTACATTATCTGCATTAATATTTTCTACTTTTTCTTTTTGATAAATTCTAATCATCTTTGAAGCCTTAAAAATTTCAGATAAAAAAGCGACTAATCTTCCTGAGATTTCACCAGCTTCGCTGGTTGCTTTTCCAATTCTTTTACCTAGACTTTTCGCAATTGCTGCAGCTAACGGCATCATAAAAATTGCAAATAGGGCTAACTTCCAATTTTGGTAAAACATTAACGAAACTAAAGCTATGACACTAAAAGTGTCTTTCATTAAATTAAGCACTCCGGTACTAACTAATTGAGTAACTTGACTAGAGTCATACATAATATTTGAAATATATTTGCCAGAATGTCTGTTATCTAAAGTTTGAATATCTGAAAACAATATATTATCCGCTATTTTTTTTTGTAATTCTCCACCAATTCTTGATCCAACTTTAATGATATTGATTCTTGCAAAATACAAGGAAAGTCCTTTAGCTGAAAATGCTAAAATTATTCCTAGAGGAATAACCCATGCTAGGGTTCTGTCTTTATCTATAAAAATTTTTTTTACTGCTGGATCAAGAAGCCAGGCAGTTGCGGCAGAACTTCCTGCGACAACCAACGAAAGAGCCAATGCAAATAATATTCTTTTTAGATATTTTTTTACATATTCTCTATATAGACGTTTAAGTATACTTTTTAATTCATCTAACTTCATATAATCCTCGTGTTACTTAAAAAAATTCCTAAAAACATTAAAAACCCAGAGAGATTATTGAGCTTGAAAGCCTGCAAGCATTTTTCTGGAACAGTTCTTTTAAATTTTATTACTTGATACATTAAACTTAAAATAAAAATTATAATTAAAAGTGTGAAACTATTTAAACCAAATTGATCATAAAATAAGCTAATTATTAAAAAAGAACTTAAAAAGTAGCAAATGCTAACAAATAATTTTATATTTTTCTTAAATTTAATAGATGTTGATTTTATGCCTATTATTTCATCATCTTCGATATCTTGAGCGCCATAGATAGTGTCATAGCCCAATGTCCAAAATATGGCTACCATATAAAGTGTGATGATTTTACTAGAAATACTATTGCCCATAGCCGTCCAAGACATCACCACACCCCAGTTAAAAGTTAAGCCTAAAAAAAGTTGAGGCCAATAGGTTATTCTTTTCATAAATGGGTAAGAAAACGCTAAGAACATAGAGGCAAAACCTAAAATAATTGTTAAAGTATTAAATTGGATCAGAATAAAAAAAGCTAAAGCACAAAGAATGACTACATAAGTAAGAGCTAGTTTTACAGTTATTAAATCACTGGCAAGTGGTCTGTTTTTTGTTCTTAGAACTTTTTTATCTATATCTTTGTCAACCACATCATTAATAATACAACCTGCACTTCTCATCAAAACAGAACCTAAAAAAAATAAAAAAAAATAGTATAAAAATTGATTTAGGTTTTGCTCTTCAATATAAGCGTAAGACAGACCCCAAGTGCAAGGCCAAAAAAGAAGCATAATACCAATTGGTTTGTTTAATCTTGTAAGATTTATAAATATTTTAATATGATACATAAGTGAATTATTACTTG
>MDTF01018617.1_pt1 | contig 12188 bp, 16 predicted proteins | sample 811191 | NCBI WGS metagenome assembly MDTF01 (sample SAMN05326649, study PRJNA326480) | marine metagenome | isolation source: seawater | place: Southern Ocean | collected 2011
ATCAGCTAACCATTTTTTTCTTGCTAATTGCTTTGGCTCACGACATTCAAGAAATGTGCCATAAAAATTATTAATACCAATCTCAGTAAGAATATTTTCTCTTCTTCCAAAGGCTATTATTGTATGGGCTCCACTTAATGATGCTTTTCTTGCAGCCTGAATCTTAGTAGTCATACCACCAGTGCCAATTGATGAAATAGTATCATTAGCTAATGAATCTAATTTTTCATCATCAATGTATGCGTGCTCGACAAGATGGGCGCTATTATTTTTTCTTGGGTCATCTGAGAATAATCCATCTTGGTCGGTTAATAACACTAATAAATCTGCCTCTAAAAGATTTGCAACCATCGCAGCCAGGGTATCATTATCACCAAACTTAATTTCATCACTTGCTACTGTGTCATTCTCATTAATAACAGGAATAACTTTTTTAGCAATTAAATTATTAAGGGTTGAGCGTGCGTTAAGATATCGCTTACGATTACTTAAATCTTCGTGAGTAAGTAAAACTTGGGCTGATATTAAATTACATTTGGAAAATAATTGTTCGTATATTTTTAACAAAACCATTTGTCCTACAGCTGCAGCCGCTTGAAGCTCACTAAGTTCCCTTGGTCTTTTAGTAATTCCCAGTATTTTTAAGCCAGCGGCAATTGCTCCACTTGAAACAACAACAATTTCCTTTTCATCATTTGCTAATTTTGCTATCTGAGTAACTAAACTTAACAAACAGGCCTCATCGATTCCATTACCATCATTTGTAATAATACTCGACCCAATTTTAATCACTATTCTTTTTGATTCGAGTAATTTTATTTGACTATTCATTTTTCTTTTCATTATCAATATGTTTCATTATTGCATATGTTAATTCTTTGCAGCCTCGACCATTAATCGCCGAGATACAAAATACTTCACACCTCCAGTTTATTCTTTCGATTACTTCCTTCTTAACTTTATCTATATTACCAATCAAATCTATTTTATTTAAAATTAACCATCTTGGTTTATTGAATAATTTTTCACTATATTTTTTTAATTCATTAATGATAGCAATTGCCTCATCTTCGGGCTTAACTGATTCATTAAATGGAGCTACATCTAAGATATGAAGCAATAATTTTGTTCTGTCTAGATGCCTAAGAAACTGGTGACCTAAGCCATGTCCATCTGCTGCTCCTTCAATCAAACCTGGAATGTCAGCAATTACAAAGCTTTTTTGATGATCAACTCTTACGACACCTAAGTTTGGTTCTAGTGTAGTAAATGGATAATCTGCTACTTTTGGCTTAGCTGCTGAAACTGACCTTATAAAAGAAGACTTACCAGCATTAGGCATGCCTAGTAGGCCTACATCAGCCAGCACCTTAAGCTCTAAATATAACTCATATTCATCACCAGGCTCACCATTAGTACATTGTCTTGGGGCTCTATTTGTACTTGACTTAAAATGAACATTTCCAAGCCCACCTTTACCACCTGCAGCTACTAATAAATTATCACCATGTCCCTCAAAGTCAGCCAGTATTTTTCCAGATTGCTTTTCAGTAATAACTGTTCCAACTGGGACTCTAAGGAGAAGATCTGAACCTTTTGCACCATAGCATTCTGCACTTCTGCCATTTTCCCCTCGTTTTGCTCGATAATTCTTTACGAACCTATAATCAATTAGAGTGTTTACATTCTCATCTGATTCAAAATAAATAGAACCACCTTTTCCACCATCGCCACCATTAGGTCCCCCCATAGGCTCGTACTTTTCTCTCCGAAAAGAGGCTATTCCATTCCCTCCATCTCCAGCAAATACTCTGATGGTTGCTTCGTCAATAAATTTCATAATTTCCACCAAACAAAAAAGCCCTATCAAATGATAGGGCTTCGTCTATCTCATAAATCAAACTATGCAGTTAAAATATTTACTAATTTTCTTTTAAGTGCTCCTTTTGTTGTAAAGCTGACTTTTCCATCTGCTTTAGCAAATAATGTGTGGTCTTTACCTATTCCGACATTATTCCCCGGATGCATCTTGGTTCCGCGTTGCCTAAGGATAATACTCCCTGCTTTAACAAACTGATCGCCAAAAGCTTTTAAACCTAGTCTTTTTGACTGAGAGTCTCTTCCGTTCCTAGAACTACCGCCCGCTTTTTTATGTGCCATGTATGTAACCTTTAATTAAATTATTTAACAGCTATTTTATCAATCTTTATTTCTGTATAACTTTGTCTATGACCTTGAGACTTTCTATAATGTTTTCTCCGATGCATCTTGAATATTTTAACTTTATTTCCTCTACCATGAGATAACACGGTTGCGCTAACACTCGCCCCAGTCACTAACGGACTGCCTATTGTTACTTTCTCTCCATCCACTAAGGTTAAAATTGTATCAACATTAAATGTCTTACCAATCTCAGTTCCAAGTTTCTCTACTTTTAGGGTGTCTCCCTCAGAAACTTTAAATTGCTTACCACCTGTTTTTATAACCGCGTACATTGAATTACCTTTTAAAAAAAATATGCTAAATAAGATCAGCGATTATACTAAATAAAAAGCAATTTATCAATTAATTACTAGCTCTTAACTAATGATTTATTGTTAATCTCGAATTTATGGTAAAAAATTTTATATGATAAAATACAAGATATAATTTTAATAAAAAAAAACTTGTCATTTAACCAAATAATCTACCCAATAAAGAAAGACTTAGACTCTGTTGATGTTGTGATAAAAAATTCACTGCACTCAGATATTTCTATCATCAATCAAATATCCAGCCATATCATACAAAGTGGAGGAAAAAGAATGCGTCCTATTCTTCATCTTCTTCTTGCAGGACTATCTGGCAAAGTCGACCAAATAAACTATAAAATTGCTGCGATTATTGAGCTAATCCATACAGCTACCCTATTGCATGATGACGTTGTAGACCAATCCACGAAGAGAAGAAATATTATTTCAGCAAACATCCTATTTGGAAATTCAGCTAGCGTCCTAGTTGGTGATTTTATTTACTCAAGATCTTTTCAGATGATGAGCGAAATAAATAACCTAGATGTCATGAAGCTTCTTTCAAATGCAACGAACACAATTTCTGAAGGAGAGATACTTCAATTACTTAACATTCATAATCCAAATATTAATGAAAAAGAATATTTTAAGGTCATTGAATTTAAAACTGCAAAACTTTTTGAGGTATGTGGTTCATTGGCTGCTACCGTCAATAAAAATGATGCAAAAAAAATTAATGATTGTGCAAAAATTGGTAAGAACTTTGGAGTTATCTTTCAATTAACCGATGATATTCTAGATTATTCTGGAGAAGCAATTAATATTGGAAAAAATCTAGGGGCAGATCTAGCTGAGGGTAAAATAACCTTACCGCTAATATACGCTATGAAAAAAAGTAATAAAGCTCAAAAAACAACCATAAAAAATGCAATTAAAGAAGGTGGAATTAATAATCTATCCGATGTTATGCAAATTATTGATGAAACTAATTCTATAAAAAATGTTAAGGATAAATCACTAATTCACCTTCATGAAATTCAATCTCTACTTAAAAAATTTCATGAATCGCCTTACAAAAAAATTGTAATGGATTTAGCAGAGTTTTCTGTTCATAGGGTAAGTTAATTCAATAGAATTTTATCTCCATTATCAACCCGATAATAATTTAATTTTGCTTTTTTACAGCCCTTTTTAAGCATGTCCCCATGAAATACTAGCTGGTCATCAATATCTACACGTGCGAAACCAGAATAATAAAGAGTAATTTCAGCTTGCTGATTACCTTTTTTAAGAAAAAAACTAGTATAACTCTCATTCTCCTGCTCAGAGTCTAGCTTCCAGCCATTTCCTCCTGAGAGATCATACAACCACCCAGTTAAATCAATCTCCACTTTGCAGACAACTGGGTCAAAGAATGAAATTAAATCTAAGTCCAGACTAAGAGTAGAATTTTGTATTTTATTTTTATTCATAATTAATCTTTAAGTTATCATATAAATTAGAATATTAATATGGTGGCTAATAATGAATTTACAAGCTAAAAAATGCATATAGTAGGATTAACAGGTGGAATTGGTTCTGGAAAGAGCCAAGTTTCAGATATTTTTGATAGCCTAGGGGTTCAAGTTATTGACCTAGATAAGATCAATAAAAAAATCACACAAAAAGGCTGCATAGGATACAAAGAAATTATTAAATATTGGGGGGAGCTCTATCTTGATAAGTCAAAGAATATTAATAAGAGAAAATTACAATCCGATATTTTTTCTAAGCCAGAATGTAAAATAAAAATTGAAGAAATATTACATCCATTGATTTATAAAGAATCCTTGCGTCAAATAAAAGAAACCACTAAAGCTGCATATATTGTTATTGTTATTCCTCTTCTTTTTGAGACAAAAAAGTATCATGAATTAATTGATGAAAGCCTTCTAGTTGATTGTTCAGAAGATTTACAATTAGATAGAATATTAGATAGGGATAGAATTTCATATGAATTAGCAAAGAAAATTATTGAGGCACAAATGTCAAGAAAAGATAAAGTAAGAAAAGCTAGTACTGTTATAGAAAATATTAGTAGCAAAAAAATACTTAAAAAAAACATCCTGTATTATCACAAGAATATTTTGAGAAAATTAAATGAGAAATTATTATGATTAAATATGAATTCCCATTAAACGAAAGGACAAGGAAATTTTTAAGGCTTGAAGAAATATTTTCAAGGGCTGATACACAATTAGCAAATCGAATGAAAATTTCAGGATGTGAATTATTTGAAACTTTATTTAATATGATGGCATCTGCTTCTAGATCAGATCTTAAAGTTGAGCTTATTCAAGAACTTGAGAGACAGAGAGCTAAAATTGAAAAATTGAAAAAGACAAAAAAAAATATTGATCACTGCAAAATAATAATGAAACACAGGCAAATGCTGGAAAGAAGCTCTATTAAACCTGGGTTTTATTTTGGCGCAGATAAATTCCTTCAAGAAATTAAGGCTCGAAGTGATAGTCCTTTTGGAATTTTATCAACCGACTTTCCTGAAATGCAATTATGGCTTCAAACACAAACTCCAGAGTCTAGACGGCTATTTTTTAAAGAAAAATTTCTTCCTTTTTCTCCAATAAAAAATGCTATTTTTTACCTTAATGCTATTCTACGTAAAAATGCAAAAATGGAATTACTTAGTAGTAATCAGGAAAGCTATGAAATAAAATTAGATAGCTCCCAAAAAAATGATTTAGTTTTGGTAGAAATTTCAAAAAATTTAGGAGTTATTCCAGCCCTCTCATCGAATAAATATGCTATTAATGTTAATTTTAATTATTTAAAAAAAATTCGTAAAAATAATAGTAAGATAAAATTTAAACTTGGTGTTTCAAGATTTTAAGTATAATGAAATTACCTTGTCCAACATGTAAAAAAAATATTGAATATAATATAATTAATTCTTTTAGGCCCTTTTGTTGTGAAAAATGTAAGTTAATTGACCTAGGTTCATGGGCTTCTGAAGAATATCAAATTTCTGGAAATGATAACAGAGGAGAATCTAATGAAGAGATTTAACTTTTTAGTGCTAATCATCATAGGTTTATTATCATTTAATAATTATGCTTCAGATATAAAATTTACCTCTACAAATATAAAATCTCCGCGACCTGGTATGAATATTTCAGCCGGGTTTTTTACTGTAACCTCTAATGATGATTTATTAATTAAATCGATTAAATCAAATTTAATTGGTCGCATTGAAATTCATAGTATGGAAATGATCAAGATGCCTGAAGGTAATCAAATCATGAAAATGCGAAAATTAGAATATCCGAAAATTCTGAAGGGAACTCCTTTCATATTAAAGCCAGGCGGTAACCATCTTATGCTATTTGAAATTGACCAGAAAGTTTCAGCTTCAAACGAGTTAGTTCTTAAATTTATTCTAGAAAAAAATTCTGGTGAATTAATCGCTAAGGACATTTTATTTAAAGTAAATTAGTTTGACCAAATATCCCGCTGAGATGCTATTCCTATTGCTCCAGAATCCAGCGCGTTATTTATATCAATTTTTTTCATGCCTCCAAGAGCATAAATTGGAATATCATAACTATTGGTAATATTTAAAAAATTATCCCAACCCAAAGCCACCCCTTCAGGGTGAGAAATTGTTCTCTTTACGGGAGACAATACAACGAAGTCTATATCCTTATCTTGTGCAATTTTAACTTCCTCTTCTGAATGACATGATGCGCTAACAATTATATTCTTTGATTTTTTATTAAATTTTTTCAATTCAATTGCATTTAAATGAACGCCGTTTGCATTTACATCGTTAGCCAGTTCAATACTTGAATTAAGAATAACCTTTGCGGAGAATGGCTTGCAAATCTTTACAATCTCTAGCGTAATTTTTTTTAACTCCCTTAGTGTTAGATTCTTTTCTCTGATTTGTATCATTTTTAAGCCCTGCTCTAGTTGTTTTAATAGCTGAATAAAAAAAATTTCTTTTGGCGTCTCGCTCATATTAGTAATTCCATACTGAGTTGGAAGTGATAACGCATTCAATATAAAGAGATTAGGAGGGAGTATTGTAGACTTGTTTACTTCATAAGGATTAATCCAAAGTAATTTCTGATTTTCTTTTGCGGTAATCTGCCCGTACCATTCGGTTACCTTAAAAAAATACAATGTAACGCTGTACTCTTCGTATAAATAATTACGAGTAACCCATTTTTCACAATTGAGTACATCAATATTTATCTCTTCTTTTAACTCTCGAGCAAGAGCTTCTTCTGGCACCTCATTCTTTTCTAACTTCCCTCCAGGAAACTCCCACCAACCAGACCATGTTCGTGACTCTGGCCTTTGGGCCAAAAGAATTTTTTTATTTGGATTGATGAGTACGCCAACTGAGACATTAAGATGCACTATCTAGGTTCTATATTCTGCATTAATTTTGACATAATCATAAGAAAGGTCTGTAGTCCAAACAGTTGCCGCATTGTTACCTCTCCCAAGATAAATATCTAATGTAATTTCCTCGCCTTCCATCTCTTTTACACCACTAGACTCACTGTAATTTTCTGCTAATGAACCACTTTTGGCAAATTGTACTTGATTTAAAAAAACATCAATTAGGCTTATATCTAGTAATTCGATAGGTGAATTGCCAATTGCAGATAATATTCTGCCTAAGTTAGGATCAGATGCAAAAAAGGCTGTCTTTACTAGTGGAGAATGGGCAATAGACTTTCCAATACTAAGGCATTCTTCTCTATCTTTACCTCCATGAACGTTAATTGAAATAAATTTTGTTGCTCCCTCTCCATCCCTAATAATTGATTGAGCAAGAATTTTAGCCGTCTCCAATAAAGCCTCTTTAAGCAAATAATAATTTTCATTCTTATTTTCAATAAGCTGGTGATTAGATTGCTGTGTTGCAATGATAATGAATGAGTCATTTGTTGAAGTATCGCCATCGACAGTAATGCAATTAAATGTATTGTCAGCTACCTCGACAATCATCTCTTCTAACATGTCCTTAGTAATATTTGCATTGGTTCCAATAAAACCTAGCATAGTGGCCATGTTTGGTTCAATCATTCCAGAACCCTTACTTATTCCGGTTATATAAACTTCCTTATTTTGAATCATAACTCTTGTAGATGAAGCTTTTGCAACAGTATCTGTAGTCATAATTGATTCAGCTGCATTTAACCAATTATCGGATTTAAGGTTTTTAATAGCTATTGGAATACCAGTAGATATTTTATCTACTGGTAAATGCGTCATGATAACTCCCGTTGAAAAAGGAAGTACATCAACAGCATTAATATTCAACTCATTGGCCACCATCTCACAAACAGCCCTGGTATTTTTTACTCCATCTTTCCCAGTACCTGCATTGGCAGACCCAGTATTTACTACAAGAGCTTTCGTTGACTTCCCAAATCTAAGATGTTCTTTAGCAACAATAATTGGTGCAGCCATGAATTTATTTTTTGTAAATATTCCTGCTACATTGGCACCGTTATCAATAGAAATAACTAATAAATCCTTTTGTGACTTATATCTAATTCCAGCTTGAGCAACACCTAATTGAATGCCTGGAATTGAATATAATTCATGATTTTTTGGAGCTTTTAAATTGACAGACATATTTACCTTTTTCTCCATATTGTTCCATTGGGAGTATCTTCAAGTAAAATATCATGACTTTCAAGAAAATCTCTAACTTTATCTGCCTCTAAAAAATCTTTATTTTTTTTAGCAGAATCTCTCCTCAGTATTAATTCATCAATATCAAAGTCAAGGTTATCTTTTTTCTCACCTTTTAGAAAAATTTCTGGATTCTGATTTAAAATTCCAATAATATTAGCAAGCCTTAATAGAAGATTTTGGTCGTCATTGTTTTTATTTTTATTTGCTTTATTTGCGAGCTCATAAAGAACAGATAATGCCTCTGCAGAATTAAAATCATCATCTAAAGCCTCTTTAAATTTAATTGCGTAAGGGCTTGTCCAGTCTATATTTTTTTGATTGTCCCTAGTAGTTCTAATTGCTAGATAAAGTCTAATTAAGCCCTGCTTTGCTTCATCAAGATGCTTGTCTGAATAATTTAATGGACTTCTGTAATGAGCCTTCAAAATAAAAAATCTTATAACCTCAGGGTTAAAATGTTCAAGAATTGATCTTATGGTGAAAAAATTTCCTAGTGATTTTGACATTTTCTCATCATCCACCTTCACAAAACCATTGTGAACCCAATAATTAGCCATTTTGCAATCATTCGCTGCCTCTGATTGAGCAATTTCATTTTCATGGTGGGGAAACTGTAGATCTTGGCCTCCACCATGAATATCAAAGTGGCTACCTAGTAGCTTATTACTCATAACGGAACATTCAATATGCCAACCTGGCCTTCCTTTACCCCAAGGGGAATCCCATGAAGGCTCATTGTTCTTTGCGGACTTCCATAGAACAAAATCAAATGCACTCTCTTTATTTTTATCAATATCAACACGGTCACCAGGTCTTAGGTCTTTAAGCATTTTTCCTGAAAGCATTCCGTAGTTTTTGAATTTTAAAACAGAGTAGTAAACATCATTATTACTACCTACATAAGCGAATCCTTTATCAATAAGTAACTTAATCATCTGAATCATCCCTTCGATATGATCAGTTGCTCTTGGCTCTATATCTGGGGGTAGGGTCCCTAAACTTTCTGCATCTTTGTTCATTGCTTTAATATATTTATTGGTTATCTCGTGCATTGGTATATTTTGATCAATTGACTTTGCTATTATTTTGTCATCAACATCAGTAATATTTCTTATATAAAGAACATCAAATTTACTTTCTTTTAGCCATCTATTTATTAGGTCAAAAACAACTAACACTCTACCGTGTCCTAAATGGCAGTGGTCGTAAACGGTCATACCGCAAACATACATTCGAACCTCATTTGGATTAATAGGTTTAAAATCCTCTTTCTTTTTGGAAAAACTGTTAAATATTTTAAGCATTTAAATTAGTATAGGTAGGTATGTGGTAATCATCTAGCATTTATGATAAATTTTGGCATGATTTTGTAAAAATTATATCACGAGCTAGATGCAGGTTTGTCTGGTTTAATTTATCAACCTTAAAAATATATAAAACATGAAAAAACTATTTAAAACTACATTATTCGTTTATTTGCTTTCTATTTCCCTATTGAGCTTCTCAGAAAACTCAAAAAAGCTTAATATTGAGACCTCTCATGGAAATATAGTCATCGAGATTTATCCTGAAAAAGCACCATTAACAGTAAAAAACTTTTTAAGCTATGTCGACAAAGGTTTTTATAATGGGACTATTTTCCATCGAGTTATTGATGGTTTTATGATTCAAGGTGGTGGCTTTGACAAGGACATGACAGAGAAGGAAACAGATCCACCTATAAAAAATGAGGCAAAAAATGGCCTTAAAAATTCACCTTACACCATTGCAATGGCAAGAACATCAGTGCCTGATTCAGCAACTTCACAGTTTTTCATTAACGTTGCAAGTAATTCTTTTCTAGACTACCCAGGACAAGATGGTGCTGGCTATTGTGTATTCGGTAAAGTGATAGACGGAATAGGTAATGTCGTAAAAATTGGGAAATTGGCAACTACGAGGCGTAGCGGTATGAGTGATGTTCCAATTAAGCGAGTAACAATTAAATCAATAACTAAATTAAACTAAGGAAATAAATGATTACAATCAAAACAAACCATGGTGACTTCTCAATAGAATTAAACGAAAAAGAAGCTCCAATAACTGTAAAAAACTTTTTGAGCTATGTCGACAAAGGTTTCTTTACTGGAACTATTTTTCATCGTGTTATTGATGGCTTTATGATTCAAGGTGGTGGTTTCGACAAAGACATGATGCAGAAAGAAACAGATGCACCCATAAAGAATGAGGCGGATAATGGCCTTAAAAATGCACCTTACACAATTGCAATGGCAAGAACATCAGATCCCGACTCAGCATCCTCCCAATTTTTCATTAATGTTGCAAATAATTCTTTTCTAGACTACCCAGGACAAGATGGTGCTGGCTATTGTGTATTCGCAAAGGTAGTTTCTGGAACAGATGTTATAGACCTTATCGGAAAAGTTAAAACTGGATCGAGTGGTGGACATCAAGATGTTCCAACTGAAGTAATTATGATAGAGGAAGTACTCTCTGATTAAGATTCATAATTCTGCAATTTTTGTCTCCGATATTCATTTAACAGAATCAGAGGCAAAAACAATTGATAAATTTATCTATTTTCTCAGAAATGATGCGATAAAACATGAGGCATTATTTATTTTGGGTGACTTATTTGATTACTGGATAGGTGATGATGCAGATACATTCCGGGAAATAAAAAACTCATTAAAAGAGCTATCCAAGAAAGTTAAAATTTATTTTATAGCTGGTAATCGTGATTTTTTGATTGGGAGTAAATTCCTATCTTTTTGTCAAGTAAGCCTTTTAAAAGACCCTACATTGATTTTACTTGGAGATACAATGACCTTAATTATGCATGGGGATACTTTGTGTACCGACGATACTGATTATCAAAAATGGAGGAGTCTAGTTCGTTCAAAAGAATGGATTAATAATTTCATAGAAAAACCTCTCACAGAACGGATGAAAATTTGTGAGGAATTAAGAGATCAAAGCGAGAGTAAAAAGAAAAATAAAAGTGATTCAATTATGGATGTAAATGACATTGCAGTTAAAGAAATTCTACGTCAAAATAACTACCCAAAATACTTAATCCATGGCCATACACATCGGCCTGACATACATGATTACTCCCTCGAGGATAAATTTTCACAAAGATGGGTTCTTGGTGACTGGCATATGAATGGTAACTATATTTTATGGGAAGAAAACAAATTACAATCTATATCACTGAGTTTGTCTTAGTAGTAAACTCATGTTTACGGTTTATTGCTGCTGCTTTATTTAAAACTCCATTAATGAACTTGTGTCCGTCTGTACCCCCAAACGATTTTGCAACCTCTATAGCTTCGTTTATGACTACCCGGTAGGGAACCGATAGGGAAAATTTTAGCTCATACAATGAGCTATAAATAATAGCCAATTCAATTGGACTTAACTCGTCATAGCTCTTATCTATATAGGTAATAATTTCTTTTTTCAGCAAATCAAAGTTATCGAATACACCATCTATAACCTCTAAATAAAATACCTCATCCGCTCTAATGAAATCAGGATCATCCTGAATATCTTTTTTTATCTGATTAATATCAAAGTTATTAACAATAGCTCTATACACTCCTTTCATAATCAACTCCCGTGACTTTCTTCGATTATTAATCTTTTTTTTAGGAGATTTTAAACTCTTCTTATCAATCATATTTTTTTACAAGACCAGCCATCTCTATTGCCCCCAGAGCTGCCTCCTCCCCTTTTATTTTAGTTCGTGCGAAAGCCTCATCACTTGAGTTTGTTGTAATAATGGCATTAATGATAGGAAGATGATAATTTAATTGAAGCTGGAGTAATCCGTTAGCAGATTGATCTGAAACTATTTCAAAATGATAAGTCTCACCCCTTATTACTGCTCCAATACCAATTAGTACATCAAACTTTTTTTGTCGGGCAAAGCTATCCAACATAATTGGAATTTCAAGCGCA
>MDTF01015648.1_pt1 | contig 12182 bp, 12 predicted proteins | sample 811191 | NCBI WGS metagenome assembly MDTF01 (sample SAMN05326649, study PRJNA326480) | marine metagenome | isolation source: seawater | place: Southern Ocean | collected 2011
TAATCTATATTCATACGAATCAAATTGATTATGAAACTAGCCTTTGTTATTTACAAGTAAATTATTATGAAACAATTAAATTTTTTCATTGAGTTAATAAGGTTAAAAAAACCAATTGGTTTTATGCTTTTATTTTGGCCGTGTGCCTGGGGATTAACTATTGCATATGATTTTTCAAGCAATCTAAACGATTATTTTTTTTATCTCACTTTGTTTTTTTTAGGTTCAGTTTTAATGAGATCTGCAGGATGTATAGTAAATGATATTTTTGATAAAGATTTTGACAAAAAAGTTTTTAGAACTAAAGAAAGACCTATAGCATCAGAAAAAATATCTATAAAATTAGGTTTATTTTATTCTATATTACTTTGCTTGCTAGCATTAATAGTTCTTTTAAACTTTAACTCTTTTACAATTATTTTAGCACTAGGCTCTATGCCTTTAGCATTCAGCTACCCACTGATGAAAAGATACACATATTGGCCTCAACTTTTTTTAGGAATTACTTTTAATTATGGTTTAATTCTTGGATGGGTTTGTATTAGAAATCAGATAGATATGGTGCCAATAATATTTTATTTAGGAGCCATATTTTGGACACTAGGTTTCGACACCATATATGGCTATCAAGACATAAAAGATGATGAAATAATAGGCTTAAAATCAACTTCTATAAAGTTTAAAAAAAACCCAAACTTATTTTTAATAATATGCTACTTAATCTTTACAATATGTCTAATTACAGTAGGTTTTTTTATGGAATTTAATATTATATTTTATCTTTTTAGTTCTATTCCAATTTCATATTTATTTTTTTATCAAATTTATAATTTTGATTATAAAGATCCAATGAATAGTTTAAAAATTTTTAAGAGCAATAACTTTTTAGGATTCATTATTTTTTTAAATTTATTAATCGGTAAGACAATAGTTTAATGAATAAAACTGATACACTGAAAAGACTATATAGAGATTATACAAAAAAATTTAGATATAAAATTTTGTTATCAATATTTTTTACACTAATAGTTGCTGCAAGTACCTCTTCAATAGCGTGGCTACTTGATCCTGCAATAAAAAAATTATTTATTGAAAAAGATCAAACTCTATTACTAATCATTCCTGGTTTTATTGTCATATCTTTTGCAATGAAAGGTATTTTTCTTTATCTTGCAAAAACAACAATGATAGGTGTTGCTGAAGACATAAAAGCTATTATTCAAAGAGATATGTCTCAATCATTAATTAAAGCTGATACAGATTATATTGATGACAAACATACTGGTAAATTTATTTCAAATTTAACTTATGATACCAGTTTAATTACAAATTTAGTTAGCGTGGTAATATTAAATCTTTTCAAAGATGTCTTAACTTTAATTGGGCTACTTTCTGTAATGTTTTATCAAAATTGGAAGTTATCATTAATAGCAATAATAATGATACCCTTGGCATCTTATGCAGCAAAAAATCTAGGTAAAAGAATAGGAAAAGTTTCTACAGAAGCGCAGATAGAAGCTGGTCATTTAACAACGCATTTAATAGAAATTTTTAAAAATCATAAATTAATCAAAATATTTCAACAAGAAGAAAATGAAAATGCAAGATTATTTAAATTTATTAATAGCTTAAAAGATAAGTCAAAAAAAATTGCTGTGATATTTGTTAGAGCCACTCCAATTATGGAGACACTTACTGGAATTATGATAGCAGTGTTAATTTTTTATGCTGGTAAATTAATCTTAAAAAATGAACTTGAAATAAATAATTTTTTTTCTTTTCTAGCAGCAATGATGCTAGCGTACCAACCAGTCAGGTCTCTTGCAACTATCAATATGGGAATAAGCCAAGGCTTATCTGCTGCAAGTAGAATTTTACCAATTATAGATATAAAAAATAAAATTCTAGAAAACAAAGAATCTTTCGAATTAAAAGTTGGTAAGGGAAATATAAAATTTAATAATGTCGTATTTTCTTATAAAAATAGTTCAGAAACAGTTTTAAGATCCATAAATATTGAAATAATAGGTGGAAAAATGAATGCCTTAGTTGGACATAGTGGTGCTGGAAAATCCACTATATTAAATTTAATTCCAAGATTTTTTAACTGTAGCAGTGGAGATATTTTAATTGATGGTCAGTCAATTTATAATTCAACAATCAGTTCATTAAGAAAAAATATATCTTTGGTGAGTCAAGATACAACTTTATTTGATGATACAGTTAAAAATAATATAGCTTATGCTAATACACTTGCGACTGAAGAAGAAATTTTGAATGCATCAGAAAATGCACTTGCAAGTGAGTTTATTGAAAAACTTCCAAAAAGATATGATACACAAATTGGAGAAGATGGTGTGAGGCTATCAGGTGGAGAAAAACAAAGACTATCTATAGCTAGGGCAATTCTAAAAAAAACCCCTATCATTCTTTTAGATGAAGCAACCTCATCTTTAGATGCAGAAACAGAAGATAAAATACAGAAAGGTTTAAAATATTTAACTAAGGATAGAACAACACTTGTAATAGCACATAGACTATCCACAATACTAAATTCAGAAAAAATATTTGTGTTGGATAAAGGTCGGGTAGTTGCTGAGGGCAATCATGACAAATTATTAAAAAGTTCGTCTATTTATAAGAATTTTTATGAAAAACAAATAAGAAGAGATTAATGATCTTTATTTATAGAATAATAATAAATATAATTCTCATTTTATCACCATTAATTATCATATATCGATTATTTAAAAAAAAAGAGAATTTAATAAGATTTAAAGAAAAATTTTGTTTTTTTTCAAAAAAAAAAATTAAAGGTAAACTAATATGGATACACGGAGCAAGTGTTGGTGAGATTTTAAGTGTAGTTCCCTTGATTGAAAAGTTAGAGAAGAATAAAAAAATTACACAGATTTTGATAACTTCAAACACTCTAAGTTCTTCAAAAATTTTATCTAACTTAAAATTAAAAAAAACAGTTCACCAATTTTTTCCTTTAGATACAAAATATAATAGTAAAAAATTTTTAATGTACTGGAAACCATCAATTGCAATATTTATAGACTCGGAAATTTGGCCTAATATGTTACTAAATGTTAAAAAAAAAGCTATTCCATTGATTCTACTAAATGCGAGAATAACAAAAAAAACATTCAATAAATGGATAAAATTTCACAAAACTGCAAAGGTTTTATTTCAAAAATTTGATATCTGCCTAACATCAAGCGAGCAATCAAAAAAATATCTTAAGATATTAGGTGCCAAGAATATTAAATATATTGGAAATTTAAAATTTACTCAAATTGAAGAAAATGAAGAAATTTCAAATAATAATTTAAAAAAAAAATTTTCATCAAGAAAAATTTGGTGTGCATCAAGTACTCACAAAGGGGAAGAAAAATATTGTGCACTTGTTCACAAAAAACTTAAATCTCAATATAAAAATCTACTAACAATTATTATCCCAAGACATATTGATAGAGTAAAAGAGATTACAAACGAAATGGAAAAATTTGGTCTTAAAACTTACACTCATAGTTCAAAAAAAAAATGAAGAAAAATACAGATATATACTTAGTAGACTCATACGGGAAAACAAAATCATTTTTTAGAATTTGTGAAATTGTTTTTTTAGGTGGATCAATTATTAAGCATGGTGGACAAAACCCCTTGGAGCCTGCTAGATATGGCTGTAAAGTCATGCATGGGCCAAACGTATGGAATTTTAAAGAAATATATGACCTACTAAATAAATTTAAAATATCTAATAAAGTTAATAATATGTTTCAAATCAGTAAAAATATTGATTATGCATTTAAAAATAAAATAAATTCTAAAGATATTAAAAAAAAAATAAATAATTTAGGTAATAAAATCTTAATGAATACACTAAATGAAGTAAATTATTATATTGAAAAATATGAAGTTAAAAAAACCTAATTTTTGGGATCATAAAAAGCCTAATTTCATATCATATCTTTTACTACCATTGACATTACCGTTGATCGTAAATAATTTTTTTTTAAAATTTAAAAGTAAGAAAAAATGTGATGAAAGGATTAAAAGCATTTGTATTGGTAATATATATATTGGGGGAACTACCAAAACCCCATTAACAATAAAAATTAATAAAATCTTGAATAGAATAAATTTTAAAACGGCTACAATTAAAAAATTTTATAAAGATCAAGTGGACGAACAAAAGCTACTAAAAGACAACAACTTATACTGCTATACTTCTAGAAAAAAAGCTTTAGAGCTAGCAATTAAGGACAATAATCAAATAGCAATATTCGATGACGGGTTGCAAGATTTATCAGTAAATTATAATTTAAGCTTTGTTTGTTTTAACAATACAGCTTGGATTGGTAATGGTTTTTTAATACCAGCTGGACCCTTAAGAGAAAAATTAAATAGTATTAAAAAATATGATGCGATTTTTCTCAATGGAAATAGAGAAAATAATCATAATCTAAAATCTATAATTAAAGGATTAAATAAACATATAAAAATTTTTGAAACATATTATGCTCCAATTAATACTCAAAAATTTGATAAAAAAAAATATCTAGTTTTTTCTGGAATAGGAAGCCCAGAAAATTTTAAAAGAACCTTAATTAATAATAATTTTGATATAATTAAAGAAATTAAATTTCCTGATCATTATCAATACAGTTTAGATGATATAAATAAAATTAAAATGTCTGCTAAAAAATTAAATGCTAAAATTATCACTACAGAAAAAGATTATGTTAGAATTAATTCTGAGGATGCTAAAGACATTGAATTCTTGGAAGTTGAATTGATTATAGAAAATGAAAATGACCTAATAAATTTTATAAAATCTAAAATATGAAATCAGTAAAATATTTTCTTCAATCCTTTATAATTTTATCCTTATTTCTTTTTTTTAAAATTTTAGGATTGAAATTGTCATCAAATATTTCGAGTATAATTATTGGGTTGCTTGGTCCTCTTTTTAGATCTAAAAAAATTATTAAGTCAAATATTTTAAAAGCATTTCCAAACTTAGACCAGAATGATATTGACAAAATTTCTAAAGAAATGTGGGGCAACTATGGAAGAATTCTTTCTGAATATATGTTTATTAAAAAATTTAGAGGATCTGGTTTAAAATATAAATTAGAGGTCCAAGGTCAAGAAATTCTTGAAAAAATTATACAAAAAAATGAACAAGTTATATTTGTTTCCGGTCACTTCAATAACTTTGAACTAATGGCAATGCATATTGAAAAATCTGGTGTCAATTTAACAGCAATTTATCGACCACTTAATAATAAATTCTTAAATTATTTTATGGAAAAAATTAGAAAAAAATATATTTGTAGAAATCAAATTAAAAAAGGACCTTCTGGAACAAGACAATTGCTTTCATTATTTAAAAAAGGATCCTCTATTGCTTTAATGATTGATCAAAGAGTGTCGCAAGGCATTAAATCTAATTTCTTTGGACATGAAGCTTTTACAACGACTATTCCAGCTCAATTTGTAAAAAAATTTCAATGTAAGGTGGTGCCTATTTATATCGAAAGAGTACATGGTGTAAATTTTAAGTTAACTATTAATTCTCCCATCACATTTTCAGAGCATCAAACGATTGACTCTATTACTTTAAATTTAAATTCCTTATTAGAAAAGATGATATTAAAAAATCCAGGACAATGGATTTGGTCTCATAATCGATGGAAATAAATACTTTTAACTTTGCTCTCTTTTTAATGATGCTTCCTTATAAGAGTAGTATGGTTCTTGAAGATCTACATTCCAGTAGTTAAGATCCTCTAATTTTATAGATTTTCCTGATATGGCGCAAATTACATGGTCTCCATGTTCAATAACTTCAAAATCATTTGGTAAATATTTTATTTTGGCTAATTTTTTATTCATTTTTAGTTTATATACTACTACATGAAAGTTGGAATAATTGGAAGTGGTGGACGTGAACACGCAATTGCTTTTGCTTTGAAAAAATCGAATAATATTGAAAAAATATATTGTTTTCCAGGAAATGCAGGAACCATTGAAATAGCTGAAAATGTATCTCTAAATTTAGAAAATTTTGAAGAACTAAAAGAATTTATAGTAGCCAATAAAATAAATCTAATAATAATTGGACCTGAAAAACCACTAGTAGACGGTATGGTAGATTTCTTAGAACTAAATCATATAAAAGTTTTTGGACCTAACAAGATTGCTTCTCAACTTGAAGGTTCTAAAATTTTTACTAAAAAACTTTGTGAGGAACATGATATCCCGACTGCAAAATTTGGAATATTTAAGAACATTAAAGATTCAAAAAAATTTATAAAGGATACTAATTATCCTCTTGTTATAAAAGCTGATGGGCTTGCTTCTGGGAAGGGTGTTTACATTTGCAATAACTATGATGATGCAGAAGTTGCTATAAAAGAAATATTTGATGGTAAATTTGGTGATGCCGACAATTTACTTATTGAAGAATTTCTTGATGGTGAAGAAATGAGTTATTTTATTATAACAGATGGACTAACAATAAAAAAATTCGAAACAGCTCAGGATCACAAAAGAGTACTAGAAGGAGATTTAGGGAAAAATACAGGTGGTATGGGTGCATATTCACCTTCAAGATTAATTAATAACGAGTTAGAAAATAAGATTATAAAAAAAATAATAGAACCCACAATCAAAGGTCTTAAGAAAATTGGTACCGAATATAAAGGATTTTTATATGCTGGATTAATGATTGTCAAAGGAGAGCCTTTTTTAATTGAATATAACGTTCGTATGGGTGATCCTGAATGCCAAACTATTTTACCAAAACTGCAATCAGATTTATTAGAAATTTTTTTAGCCTGTTGCAATCATACGCTAGACCAAATAGAAATAAAATGGCACGATAAGAAATGTTTATGTGTTGTGCTTTGCTCAAAAGGTTATCCTGATAAATTTAAAAGAAATATATTAATAAAAAACCTAGATAAAATTACACTTACTGATAATGAATATTGCTTTCATGCAGGCACTACAATAAATAAAAATGAGGTTTATGCAACAGGGGGGAGAGTATTGAATTTTGTTTGTTTGTCAGAAAGTTTTTTAGAAGCTAGACTAAGAATATTCAATTTAATTAATTCTTTAAATTGGGATAATGGCTTTTATCGAAAAGACATTGGATATAAAGTAATTAATGAATGAGAATAATATCTGGAAATTGTAAAGGGAAAAAAATTCTTGAACCCAAAGACCTTAATACTAGACCTCTTAAAGATTTAACTAAAGAATCCATATTTAATATAATTGTTCATTCAAATAAATTTAATATTAAATTAGAAAACTCAAATATATTAGATTTATTTTCAGGTGTAGGCTCGTTTGGTCTAGAGTGTCTATCAAGAGGATCTGCAAATTTAACATTTGTAGAAAACTACAAAGAAGTTTTAACTATTTTAAAAAAAAATATTATTAATTTAAATTATCAAGATAAGTCTCTTGTTATTGAAAGAAATATATTAAGTAATTTAGATTATAAAATTTTTGATGACAAATTTAATATTATTTTTATAGATCCACCCTACAAAGAGAAAAATTTACAACAAATTTTAATAAAAATATTTGAAACAAATATATTAAGTAATGAAGGAGTTATAATTATTCATAGACATAAGAAAGAAAAAGATAATTTTTTAGATAAATTTAAAGTTATAGAAGAAAAAACTTATGGGATATCTAGAGTAATTTTTGGTAATTTTCTCTAAAACAATATTTTTTTTGTTTGATTCTTTATTAACTCTACAGAGGGTTGGTCGTATGGGTTTATCTTTAAAGCTCTTCCTATTAAAATAGTTTCTAAAATAAAAAAACAAAATAGTTCTCCTAAACTCTTTTCATCTCTTTTTACAATTTCAAAACTCCTAAATGGTATCTTTTTTTTTAAAAAAACCTTTTCTGTAGCTGTTTTTTGAGAAAAAATTATCTTATCTAAATTTTTATTTTTTAAAGAGTTGTGGGTAGAAAGAATATTTTTATTAATTATTTTATGAGAATTATTTTCTTTAGTATAAAAAAATGTAAAGAAATTATTTCTAGGTCCATCTAAGTAAAGTTGCATTAGGCTATGATTATCTTTTGGCATACAAGATATTATCGGCAAAATTCCAATTCCTTTTTTTCCTAAACTCTCAGCTATCAATTGCTGGTACCACTTAAATAAATTATTTGATTGTTTGTCATAATTGAGAATTATTGAATTATATTTTTTTTGTTTTAAAAAATAAATTGTACTAGCAACATTTAATGTGAGTGCATTTATAAATTTTTGGTTTTTAATCAAATTATTTAGTTGCTTAAATTTTTTCGGATTTAAATCCATTAATTCTGCAGGTAGCATTCCGACTTCAGATAACACTGAATAACGCCCTCCTATAAAATCATTATGATGAATAATTTCAGCTTTTAATTTTTGAGCAAGAGAGAGTAAATAACTATTTTTATTTTCTGTAATAAAAATATTTGTATCTGTATTTTTTAATAAAATATTTACATTCGATATTGTTTCAAGTGTGTTTCCTGATTTTGATACTATTAAATTAATTTTTTTTTTATTGTTATTAATAATTTTTGGTTCAAGATTATTTATAAAATCAATTTTTTTTTTAATTTTATGTTTTAAAAAATCATAGATTGATTCTGTTCCTAAAATAGAACCACCCATTCCAATAATTCTAATATATGGGTATTTCTTAAATTTTTTAATTTTTGTTTTAACGTAGGTATATTTATAAGAAGTACTCAAAGATTTTAATATTATACTTTTTTCTTTAATGAGTAATTTTAAATCTTTTTTAATTATATGATTTTTTTGTTTTAACTTAAAATTTATAAAATTTATATTTTTTGTTAACACTAGTTATTTTTAACTTTTTTTAAAATTGATTGTTCTGTAGTAGTTTTAGAATCGTTTCTAATTTCAGTTTTTTTTTTTGTTTTACCTTCTAAAAGTTTTTTAAAATCATTTTCATTATTTTCATCTATAGCAGATGTATTGTTACTATTGCTGGGAATTGGTAAATCTTCAAAATCTGGTGGAACCACTAAAGGATTCTTTTTTTTTACTAAAAATTCTTCTCCTTCATTCATTTTTTTCCCAGTCATGCCCTCTTTAACGCTCTGGCATCCAACTAATACTAAAATTAGAATAAATACTTGTGATATAATTTTTATTTTTTTCATTTATTTTTTTTATCAAACAACTCTATTAATATAAGACATATAACTCCTAAAGTAATAAATATATCTGCTACATTAAATACAAACCAGTGGTACTCGTTGATATGAAAATCAATAAAATCTGGCACTGCAGAGTAATTTATTCTGTCATATAGATTACCAAGAGCTCCCCCTAATACAAAAATTAAGGAATATTTTTTTATGCCATCGGCTTTATTAATCAACAAAATAATTATTAATGATATTATAGCGATAGTTAAGCTTATTGAGTTATAAATAATATTTTTATCAAATGAAAATAAACCAAATGCAATTCCCTTATTCCAAATTAAATAAAAATTTAAATAAGGGTTTATATAAATATCTACAGCATTATTCAGTTCTGCAATTTTTAAAATATATACTTTAAAAGCTCTATCTACTAAAAAAATAACAAAAACAGTTGTTAAATTTATTAAAGTTTTCTTAAAATTTATTTTAAACATTAATGTTTTGTCTAAATAGGATGTCTCTCACACCCATTTATATTAATTTTCCAACACACTGAACACTTTTTCCCTTCAGCTTTTGTTGTTATAGCACTAATTTCATCTAATTCAGTTATTTCAATTTTTGCATTAGAAGTTATGCACAATTCTGAGAAATCTGCATTTTTTGTTATATCAAATGATTTTCTGCTTAAAATTATTGTTAAATTTGCTTCAAGACTTGATCCAATTTCTTTACTTGCTCTTTTAGCTTCAATGCTGACATTGCAAATATCTCTAATTTTTTTTAATTCAATCCATTTTTTATTTAATTCTATATTTTCAAATGATTTTGGGAACTTCATAAATTTTTCTAAATGTATACTTTTTCCATTTATTTTTATTAATTTATAAATTTCTTCTGTCGTAAATGAAAGAATAGGTGCAAACCATTTTATCAGAGATTCAAGGATTATGTTTAACACTATCATGCTGCTTTTTCTTTTTTCAGAATTTTTTGGATCACAATACAAAGTGTCTTTTCTTATATCAAAATAAAAGGCTGATAAATCTACTGTGCAAAAATTTAAAAGTTCTTTATAAAGATTATGAAAATCATATGATTTGAAATAATTTTTATAATTTTCATTTAAATAATAAACTCTATTAAGCATATATTGTTCTAATTCTGGTAGTTGATTTAAATCTAATTTTTCAATATCAACTTTTTTAAAATCATCATTAAGATTTCCCAGTAAATATCTAAATGTGTTTCTAATTTTTCTATAAGAGTCTGCATGCTGGTCTAGAATTGAAAAATCTATTCGTAAATCTTCTGCATAATTTGAAGATGCAACCCATATTCTTAAAATATCAGCACCATATTTTTTTAAAATATCCTCAGGTGCAATTACATTTCCCAAAGATTTTGACATTTTAAGACCTTTACCATCTACAACAAAACCATGAGATAAAATTGATTCGTATGGAGCTCTACCTCTTGTTCCGCATGATTCTAATAATGACGAATGAAACCAACCTCTATGTTGGTCTGATCCCTCTAAATACATTGATGCTGGCCACTGAAGGTCCTCTCTTTTTTCTAAAACAAATGCATGTGTGCATCCACTATCGAACCAAACCTCTACAATGTCACTTGTTTTATCGAAATCCTCGGCCTTATATTTGTCTCCTAAAAATCTTTGTGGGTTATCAGAAAACCAACAGTCAGATCCCTCTTTTTCATAAATTTTTGCAATATTTTCATTCACTTCATCATCTGCTAAAATTTCTTTAGTTTTCTTATTCACAAATATGGGTAATGGAACCCCCCAAACTCTCTGCCTTGAAACACACCAATCAGGTCTTGTTTCTATCATTGCTTTTATTCGTTCTCTTCCTTTGTTTGGATAAAATGTAGTATCATCGAGAGCTTTTAATGCTTTTTTTCTAAGGCCATGACTTTCCATGGAAATAAACCATTGGGGAGTAGCTCTATGAACAAGTGGCGCCTTTGATCTCCACGAGTGTGGGTAAGAATGAACAAGCTCTCCATTTGCTAGTAATTTTTTTTGTTCTCTTAATTTTTTAATCACAATTGGGTTTGCTTTAAAAATATGCATCCCCTCAAATAAAGGAAGGTGTGATGTATATTTTCCATCTCCATCAACTGTTTCAATTGCTTTAATTCCATGTTTTAAGCATAGATTAAAATCATCTGGACCATGACTTGGTGCACAGTGAACAATACCTGTGCCTTGCTCTATAGTTACAAATCTTGCTTCCAACATTGGTATTTCATAATTATAACCTAATTCTGAAAAAGGATGATTACAAATTGTATCTCTAAATTTTTCTCCTTTAAATTTTTTTATTTCTTTATAATTTTGAATATCACAGTCTTTGATGACTGAATCTAATAATGACTCAGCAATTACTATCTTTTTATTTTTAAAATCTCCTTCATCATTAATTTGAATGATTAAATAATCTAACACTTCATTAAATGCCAAAGCTTTATTTGCGGGAATTGTCCAAGGCGTAGTTGTCCAAATAACAATGTCTGTTCCTTCAAGATCTTTTAAATTTGATTTTTTTACTGAAAAAGCAGTATAGATTGTATCTGACTTATGATCTTGATACTCAACCTCAGCATCTGCTAATGCAGTTTTTTCTACAGTAGACCAAAGAACAGGTTTAAATCCCCTATAAAGACTTCCTTCTTTTAAGAATTTACCTAGCTCCCTAACTATTTGTGCCTCTGCATCAAAACTCATAGTGGAATAATGATTTTCCCAATCTCCGACAACACCTAGTCTCTTAAATTGTTCTTTATGTACTTTAATCCATTTTCCTGCAAACGCTCTACATTCTTTTCTAAATTCTATTATTGGAACTTCATTTTTATTTTTTTTATTTTTTTTATATTGCTCTTCAATCTTCCATTCAATAGGCAATCCATGACAATCCCAGCCCGGAACATAAACTGCA
>MDTF01002697.1_pt1 | contig 12177 bp, 10 predicted proteins | sample 811191 | NCBI WGS metagenome assembly MDTF01 (sample SAMN05326649, study PRJNA326480) | marine metagenome | isolation source: seawater | place: Southern Ocean | collected 2011
GAATTGGCGCTAATTTAGGTGGTAAAACCAAGCCTAAGTCATCTGAATGTGTCATTATTAATCCTCCCACCAAACGCGTAGAAACCCCCCAAGATGTAGCCCAAACATACTCTTTTTTCCCTTCTTTAGAAGTGAATTTCACATCAAACGCCTTTGCAAAATTTTGACCTAAAAAATGACTAGTTCCTGCTTGTAAAGCTTTTCCGTCTTGCATTAGAGCCTCTATTGTATAAGTATCTTCTGCACCAGCAAAACGCTCACTATCAGATTTTACACCTTTTATCACTGGCATTGCCATAAAATTCTCTGCAAATTCAGCATACACTTCTTGCATTTGTTTTGCTTCTACAATTGCTTCATTTTTTGTCGCATGTGCTGTATGTCCTTCTTGCCATAGAAATTCTGATGTGCGTAAAAATAATCGTGTACGCATTTCCCATCTTACAACGTTTGCCCATTGATTTATTAATAATGGAAGATCTCTGTAAGATTGAATCCATCCTTTGTAAGTACTCCAAATAATAGCTTCAGAAGTTGGTCTTACGACTAATTCTTCTTCTAATTTTGCTTCTGGATCTACTCTTAATTTACCTGGATTATCTGGATCATTTTGCAAACGGTAATGCGTCACTACTGCACATTCTTTTGCAAATCCTTCTGCATTTTTCTCTTCAGCTTCAAACAAACTTTTAGGAACAAAAAGTGGAAAATAAGCATTTTGGTGCCCTGTTTCTTTAAACATTCTATCTAACTCTGCTTGCATATTTTCCCAAATTGCAAATCCATATGGTTTAATTACCATACAACCTCTTACTGCTGAGTTCTCAGCTAAATCAGCTTTTACAACTAATTCATTATACCATTTAGAGTAATCTTCTGTTCTTTTTGTTAACTTCTTGCTCATATTATTTACTTTGGCACAAATATTGTTATATTTAAAGTGAAATTCTTGTTAAAAAAAACATTCTTTACAAAAACCATACAAAACTACTATAATTTAGAGTTTTTAAAGCAAAAATTCATTAATAAAAGAACATCAAAAATAAATGATCATGAAACTACTTTATAAAAACTTAAAGCTCCTCCAACTAATCTTATTTGTAACAGCTAATTTATTGTTAGTTTCTTGCGGGACATATCAAAGTGTTTATAATGATGATGGTATTTACAATGATGAAAACACTACAAATAAAGATAAAAAAGTTATCGTTGTAGACGAAGAACAATATAACGATTACGAGGAAAATTACTTTACAAAAAAATTAGAAGCATTAGAAAGCATTGATGCTAATGAATTTTTTACAGATGTTGATTCTTATAATTCTGACAATATAAATATAGATGATGAAGTTGTCGATGATGCGCTAAACTACGATGCTAATCAACCTTGGGGATATGAAGATAATGATGTTGTTGTTCATATTAATTTAATTAATAATCCTTATTGGTTTGGGTATAATGATTGGAATTATTCTAGAAATGGTTATAACCAATGGCAAAATAGATATTGGAGATATAACGATTGGAGATATAATTCTTACTGGAACCCATATTATGGAAACATGAGTTGGAATATAGGTCTTTACAATCCATATTTTTACAATAGAACTTGGAATAATTATGGTTTCAATAGAAATTACGCTTACGGAAGAAGAGTCGCTAACAATACATATAGTAGAAGAAACTCTAATACAAGCTCTAGATATAATAAGTACTCAAGTAGAAGAAACAACTCTAGGGTTAATAGAAATAATTCAAATACAGTAAGAAGAAATAACACTAGCTCAACGAGAGTAACAGAACCAACAAGAAGAAGCTCCACATCAAGACGTAGCAGCTCTAACTCAAGAAACAACTCTTCAACTAGAAGGTCTTCATCTAACAGAAATAACAACTCTAGAAGCTCTTCATCAGGTAGAAGCCCTAGATCCTCTTCTACTAGAAGTTCTAACTCAAGAAGTTCTAGCTCAAGAAGTTCTGGATCAAGAAGTTCTAGCTCAAGAAGTTCTGGATCAAACAGAAGTTCATCTTCTTCTAAAAAAAGAGGGAATTAAAAAAATTCTATATAAATGAAAAGGTTTTTTACAATAGCGATCTTATTCGCATCGACACTTATGTCTTTTTCTCAATCTTTAGGATACCAAGATTTAGGAATTCTTTTTTCGCAAAACGACAATAATGGCTCCGCACGTTTTACAGCAATGAGTAGTGCTTTTGGAGCATTAGGAGGTGATATTTCTTCAATCAATGTAAATCCTGCAGGTCTATCAGTTTTTAAAAACAGTATGTTTTCTGGCACATTTAATTCTAAAAGTTCTACAATTATTGCTTCTTTTGGAGATGCTGACTTCAATGATAGACGAGATTTAACTACTAATAATGAAGCTATAAACTTATCTAATGCAGGAGCTGTACTTATTTTTGACAGCACATATAACTCTGATTGGAACAAATTTGCGATCGGTTTTAATTACAGAATTACCAAAGGATTTTCAGATAATTTTTCAGCTGAAGGGAATGAAGCAATTGCAAGATTTAACACAAATCCGCGAGACACAGATACGCCAAGAACACTCTATAACTTTACAGATGGTCAACTATTTAACACAAGCTATGGAGGAGAAATAACAGAATTAAATTTTGCTTTTTCAGCTGTTCATCAAAAAAAAATACACTTGGGCATGAGTCTTAATTTTTATAGTTTAAATTTTTCTCAACAATCTGTATTAACAGAATTAAATAGCGATGTTGATGGCAATATACTAGATGTTGAGTTATATCAAGAAAACTTCACAACAGGTTCTGGCTTTTCTGCTAACGCAGGATTTATTTTTAAAGCGCATAAAAGCTTTAGATTTGGTTTAGCGTACCAAACACCTACATGGTACACTGAAGTTTTACAAGACACAAATTACAACCAAGATAGTGCTATTGATATTGGTGAAACAACTTTTTTTCCTGAAAATCAGGAGATTTTTTCAGAATTTAATGACCTTCAATTTATATCATACAGATTAAAAACCCCAAGTAAATTAACAGCGAGTGCTGCATTCATTTTTGGCAAAAACGGGTTATTGAGTTTTGATTATATCAATAAAAATTATCAAAATATAAAATTATCTGACGGTGTATTTACCAATGAAAATCAATACTTTCAAAACGATTTAAAGAACACACACAACTATAATGTTGGAACAGAATGGCGTTTTGATAGATTTAGCATAAGAGGAGGTTATAATTTTGAACAAACACCAAATAAGAACAATATTTTAACTACTAATAGTGTCCTTAATTTTAGTGATATAGAAGGCTACTCTTTAGGTGGAGGATACAATTTTGGAAACTTTAAATTAGATTTTGCTTTTAGTAATAACAACAGAACTTCTTCATATAATTTCTACAATGGATTTGATGTAAAACCTGCTGATTTAACTTTAGATAATAGAATTTTCACAACAACAGTTACGCTTAATTTATAAACAAAAAAAATATTATTCAAAGACCTTATGTATTTAAATAAATACAAGGTCTTTTTTACTTAAATTCAGTTTTTTCCCGTAATTTTGCAACTTATTTTAAGATTATGCAAGAGACTAAAATTACGATTCAAGAAACTACAAATGATACTATATTAAAGTTCAATAGCACCAAAGTATTAATAAATGGAGGTAGCTACGAATTTTCTAATATAGATGAAGCTAAAAACTCACCATTAGCGCAACAATTATTTTATTTACCCTTTGTAAAAAAAGTATTTATTACAGCAAATTTTATTGCAATTCAACGTTTTGATATTCTTGAATGGATTGATGTCCAAGAGGAAGTTAAAGAACAAATAGAAACATATTTGACTGATGGTAATATTGTTGTTAATGAGCAAACCTCATCCACCAAAAAAGAAGCTATTGAAGTATATGCAGAAGTAACTCCAAACCCTTCAGTAATGAAGTTTGGAACTAACAAAGCACTAACACAAACCGATGTTGAATATAAAAATATTGATGAAGCTAGTAAATCATCACCCTTAGCACAAGCAATTTTTACATTTCCTTTTGTAAAAGAAGTATTTATTTCTGATAACTATATCTCTGTTACAAAATATGATATGGTTGAATGGAAAGAAGTTTTTACTGAAGTAAGAACTTTTATTCGTGAATACCTCGTGGAAGGAAAAACGATTATTAAAGAAGTTCCAAAACAAGAAGCGACAACTGAAACTGAAGCTGAAACGCCAACAGTTGCCTTAGAAGGTATTTCTGCACAAATTGTAGACATATTAGATGAGTACATTAAACCTGCAGTTGCTGGTGATGGAGGAAACATTGCTTTTAGATCTTATGATGAAGAACATAAAGTAGTTCGCGTAGTTCTACAAGGTGCTTGTAGCGGGTGCCCTTCTTCTACTGCTACCTTAAAAAACGGAATTGAAACCTTGTTAAAAGAAATGCTACCGAATCAAATTAATGAAGTTATAGCAATTAACGGATAGTAATTAATTTAGCAAAGAGAAAATATCAAAAAGTAAAAAGATGTCAAAAATCATTAAACCTTACAAAGATTCTAAACTTGGAAAGAAAGAACAAGTTGCACAAATGTTTGATAATATTTCTGAAAATTACGATGACTTAAACAGAGTCATTTCTTTAGGAATTGATGTGAAATGGCGTAAAAAAGTAGTAAAAATTGTTGGTAAAAATAACCCAAAACAAATTCTAGATATTGCCACAGGAACAGGAGATTTAGTATTAATGATGGCATCCTTGAACCCTGATAGAATTGTAGGTTTAGATATTTCTGCTGGCATGCTAGAGGTTGGAAAACGAAAAATTAAAAAAGCAAAGTTATCAGACAAAATAGAAATGATTGTGGGTGATTCGGAAGAAATGCCTTTTAACGATAATACTTTTGATGCTATAACCGTTTCTTTTGGTGTGCGTAATTTTGCTCATTTAGACAAAGGAATTAAAGAAATTGCAAGGGTTTTAAAACCTACAGGGGTTTTAGTTATTTTAGAAACTTCAAATCCAACTAAATTTCCTTTTAAACAAGGCTATAAATTTTATACTAACTTCATACTTCCTATTATTGGAAAAATATTTTCGAAAGACAAAGTTGCCTATTCTTATTTATCAGAATCTGCAAATTCCTTCCCTTTTGGGGAAGCTTTCAACAATATTTTACAAAAAAATGGGTTTACTAACACAAAAGATACTCCTGTAACTTTTGGAGTTGCAACAATTTATACTGCAAGTAAATAATATGATTAAAAAAGTGCTAGTTTTAGGTTTTTTTCTAATGATTTCTGCCGTGTTTTACGCACAAAAAGAGCGTGTAGAAAACTTACCAACTTTTGACGAAAGAAAACTGCACTATGGTTTTTACTTGGGTTTAAATCAAAATGATTTTAAATTAAATTTAAGAAATAGTACAATACAAAATGCGGATATTACAGTTGCGCCTACTGCTGGTTTTAATGTAGGTTTAATTGCAGATTTTCGTTTACATAAAAATTTAAATCTACGTTTAGAACCTGGTTTGGTTAGTAATTCTAAGAATATTTATTTTAATCATTTAGCAACAAAGCAAGATAGTGTTAGAGAGATTGGATCCACTTATTTACATGTTCCTGTAATTTTTAAATTTAGCACTGATAGATATAAAAATATCCGTCCATATTTATTAGGTGGCGTTTCTTATAACTATAATTTTTCTAGTAACGAAGCCAATCAAGATGATAATTCATCAGGTCAATTTAGAATGAAAACCCATAATTTCATGTATGAAGTTGGAATGGGGATTGATGTTTATTTATACTACTTTAAATTCTCTCCTTCAATTCGTGGAATTTTCGCATTTAACAACGAAATAAAATACGATAATGATTCAGATAGTCAATGGACAGCTCCCATAAACTTCATGGGAACACGTGGCGTGTTTTTGACATTTGCTTTTGAATAATAATTAACTTCAACGTGAAAGAGGTAGAAAGTTATTAACTGAATACGACTAACTAGAATTAAAAACTTCTCTTAAATTCACTTAACAAAATAGCCGTTGCAGTTGCAACATTTAAGCTTTCTGTTTCTTGCATTTCTCCAAATCTTGGGATAGAGATTTTATTTTTAATCAATACTTTTATTTTATCAGAAACACCATTTGCTTCATTCCCCATAATTAAAACACCCTCTCTTGGAAGTTGACTTTTATAAACGTTTTCACCATCCATATCTGCAATAAATGTTGGCAAAGTTGATGCTGTTAAATACATTTCTAAATCAATATAAGTGATAGAAACTCTAGTTAAAGAACCCATACTTGCTTGCACCACTTTTTGGTTATAACAATCTACAGTCTCTTTAGAGCACAGTAATTGAGAAACTCCAAACCAGTCACACAAACGAATGATTGTCCCTAAATTTCCGGGGTCATTAACATCCTCCAACGCAACAATTAATCCATTTTTCTGAAGTAGTTTATCATTAGGAATTTTAAATAACCCTAGAACTTTATTAGGCGTTTTTAAGTTGCTTATTTTTTGTAAATCCTTTTCTGATATTCTTGTAATTTTATTTTCAGGGATATCTATCTGAAAATCGTCAACTGCAAATAGTGTATCAATTTCTAAAGAAGAATTTAGCAATTCATTTACTACTTTTACACCTTCAGCTATAAATAATTTATGCTTTTGCCTATACTTTTTCTGGGATAAACTTGTTATGATTTTAGATTGATTCTTTGAGATGCTCATTAATTGTATGTAAATAAAAATAAACCGTTGAAAAATACTATTTTTGATTTTCTTTGCAGTGCTAAAATAATGAAAAAAAATTCGTTTTATTTTTTATTGATTGTCTTTTTGGTTTCATGTAATTCTACAAAACATGTTGCTGATGAAGAGCACTTGCTTAAAAAAAATTATTTTCTGATAGATAGTGTTAAAACAAATGCTAACGAACTGCAAAAATACGTTTTACAAAAACCAAACCCTCGTTTTTTAGGCTTGCCTTTAGGTTTGTTTTTTCATAATATTGGGAATCATAATAAACCTCAAACAATTTCTGGATGGGCTAAAGAAAATGCGCGTTCTTATCGCTTTGTAAAAGCTGTTTTTTCTGAAAAACAAAGTATTGCGTACGCAAAATCTTTTATCAATTTAAATAAATCGTTTTTAAAATATCAAGGACCCGAAATAATTAACGACATCAAAGTAAAAAGAACAACAGATAACTTATTGGCTTATTATAAAACGCAAGGGTATTTTAAATCAAAAGTAATCTCTAAAATAAATAGAGATTCTATCAATAAAAAGGCAACTGTAGAATATTATATTTCAAAAGGAAAACCAACTATTTTAGACTCCGTAAATATAAAAATTCCTTCTCGAGTCTTGGACTCAATTTATAAAAAAGCAACTTTAAATACACTACTACAGAAAGGAAATCAATACAAAGATCAAACATTTAGAGATGAAGCAGATAAAGTTGTAAAACTCTTTAGGAACAACGGGATTTATCATTTCTCAGAATCTGCTATTGGTTTTTATGTAGATTCTACAAGAACAGATTACAAAACCAATGTCGATTTTTTAATTTCTTCTAATCGATTAATTGAGGAGAACGGGAGTTACATCGAAAAGCCTTTTAAAGTTCATACTATAAAAGAAGTAAATGTAACTACAGATTATTCATTTACAAAAAAAGATGACCCAATAAGAGATTCCATTTCTTATAACGGAATTAACTTTTTAGCTCACAACAAGATAAAATACAATCCTAAATATTTATCAGAATCTATTTTCTTAAAACCAAATGGAATCTATAAAGACGTTTTAAGAAATTTAACAAGAACACATTTAAAATCTTTAAAGAATTTTAAATCAACAAATATTAAATTCACACCAATTCCGGGAACTGATAACGAACTAAGAATGGATGTTTTCTTGGCTCCTTTAGAAAAACATACTTTAGGTTTTGAAACAGAATTAACACACTCTAATATTAGAAATATTGGTGCTTCAGCAAAACTTTCTATTTCTAACAGAAATGCTTTTAAAGGCGCCGAACTATTAAAAATGTCTCTTTTAGGTTCTTGGTTTAATTCTAACAATGGTCCTGGTTGGGAAATTGGTGCAGATATATCTTTAGAAATACCAAGGTTTGTTGCCCCTTTTAAGCTAAGCAAATTTGTTCCAAAACAAATGTCTCCAAGAACGATGTTTTCTATTGGCTCTAGTTTTCAAAAAAACATTGGTTTAGACAGGCAAACTTTCACCTTTTTAACAGATTACAAATGGCAATTTAATTCAAAAAAAACTATACAATTAGAACTTTTAAACACACAATATGTAAGAAACCTAAATATTGGTAGTTTCTTCAATATATATAGTTCTGAATTTAATAATTTAAACGCTGTAGCTAAGGTATATTATAATGACACTGACAAAATTTTGGGCTTACCAAATGAAGCAATTTCTTTTATGAATACAGTTGCAGATGACACCAATTTTCAAGCATCAAATTCTGATGAGTACAATACTGCAACAAATATTTTAAATCGATATAATATTATTACTTCAGATTTTTTAATTCCAACAATTGCGTATTCATATACATACAATAGTCAATCAGATTTTAAAGACAGTAATTTTTCTTTTTTTAAAGTTAGAATTGCCAATTCTGGTAATATTTTAGGTTTTTTATCTAATAATAGAAACACAAATAACAAAAAAACTTTTTTAAACATTCCTTTAGCACAATATTTTAAAACAGATATAGAATACAAAAAGTTCTGGGACTTTGGTAACAATACTGTTTTTGGTATTAGAACATTTTTAGGTGCAATTGTGACCTATAATAATTCGGATATTCCTTTTACAAAAAGTTATTTTGCTGGAGGCTCAAATGACATTAGAGCTTGGCAAACTTATGAACTAGGCCCTGGAAGAAGAAATTCTGGATTAGAATTTAATGTAGGTAGTTTCAAGTTTTTAACAAGTGCTGAATATAGGTTTGACGTTATTAGTAAACTAAAAGGAGCGCTATTTATTGATGCAGGAAACATATGGGATATTTCTGGATCTAGCTTTGTTGAAAGTGATGCTAAATTTAATAGTCTCTCTTCTTTAAAAAATATTGCAATTGGCTCTGGTTTTGGTGCAAGATTAGATTTTAACTTTCTAATCTTACGTCTTGATGTTGGTTTTAAAACCTATGAACCATATTTAAATAGCAACAAATGGTTTAAAAATTACAATTTTGCGAATGCTGTTTATAATATAGGAATTAACTATCCTTTCTAAATAAACCTTTAAAAAAACCTATAACGTTTTCGTTATTTTATGAAGAATCAAGATTCTTAAACTACTATTTTTAGTACTTTTGGCAAGTAAACGTCATTAAAAAAATATAAAATGAGTCATAACATAAAACCTGGAGTAGCAACAGGAAAAGAAGTTCAAGAAATTTTTAAATTAGCAAAAGAAAAAGGGTTTGCTTTACCAGCAGTAAATGTTGTGGGTTCTAATACTATTAATGGTGTTTTAGAAACAGCGAGAGATTTAAATGCACCTGTAATTATTCAATTCTCAAATGGAGGGGCACAATTTAATGCAGGAAAAGGTTTATCAAACGAAAACCAAAAAGCGGCAATAGCTGGTGGTGTTGCTGGTGCAAAGCACATTCATGAATTAGCAGTTGCTTATGGAGTTCCAGTAATTTTACATACAGATCACTGTTCAAAAAAGTTATTACCATGGATTGATGGTTTATTAGACGCTTCAGAAAAACATTTTAAAGAAACTGGAAAACCTTTATACAGTTCTCACATGATCGATTTATCTGAAGAACCAATTGAAGAAAATATAGAAATTTGTAAAGCATACTTGGCTAGAATGAGCAAAATGGGTATGACTTTAGAAATTGAATTAGGGATAACCGGTGGTGAAGAAGATGGTGTTGATAATTCTGATGTTGATGTTTCTAAATTATACACACAACCAGAAGAAGTTGCTTATGCTTACGAAGAGTTATTAAAAGTTTCTACTCAATTTACAATTGCTGCAGCTTTTGGAAATGTTCATGGTGTTTACAAACCAGGAAACGTAAAATTAACTCCAAAAATCTTAAAAAATTCTCAGGAGTTTATCACAAAAAAATATGGTGTTGAAGAAAATCATATCGATTTTGTATTTCATGGTGGATCAGGTTCTACAATAGAAGAAATTAGAGAATCTATTGGGTATGGAGTTATTAAAATGAATATCGATACTGATTTACAATTCGCTTTCACAGAAGGAATTAGAGATTACATGCAAGGAAACGCTGCTTATTTAGCAACTCAAATTGGTAACCCAGATGGAGCAGAGCAACCTAACAAAAAGCATTACGACCCAAGAAAATGGTTACGTGAAGGAGAAGAAACTTTTAAGGCTAGATTAAAACAAGCTTTTACTGATTTAAACAATATTGATACTTTATAAAAGTATTTATTAATAGCTAAAAAGCACTTTGATTAAATCAAAGTGCTTTTTTTATGACTTTAATCGTCAAAAAGAACACTTTAAGGAAAAAACTTTTACATTTGTAGTTCTAATTTATACACTATTTTAAAATTTATAAATATAGAAACAACCTAAAACACGATAATTAGTATGGCTTGGTTTAAAAGAACAGATAAAGGAATACAAACTTCAACAGAAGATAAAAGAGATACTCCAAAAGGTTTATGGTATAAAACTCCTAGTGGAAAAATAATAGATACAGAAGAATTAAAAAGAAACTTATATGTAAGTCCAGAAGATGGCTATCATGTAAGAATAGGAAGTAAAGAGTATTTTGAGTTATTTTTTGATGAAAATAAGTTTAAAGAATTAAATGAAAATTTAACTTCTAAGGACCCTTTAGACTTTGAAGACACAAAAAAATACCCAGACAGGTTAAAGGCTGCTCAAGAAAAAACAAAATTAAATGATGCTGTAAGAACTGCTGTAGGGATGTCTTTAGGAAAAGATATCGTTATTGCTGCTATGGATTTTGCTTTTATTGGTGGTTCTATGGGATCTGTTGTAGGAGAAAAAATTGCAAGAGCAATTAATTATTCGATAGAACATAAAATTCCATTCTTAATGGTTTCTAAATCTGGAGGAGCAAGAATGATGGAAGCATCACTTTCTTTAATGCAATTAGTAAAAACATCTGCAAAATTAGCACAATTAGCAGAAGTTAAAATTCCTTATATTTCTTTATGTACAGATCCAACAACTGGTGGTACAACTGCATCTTATGCCATGTTAGGTGATATTAATATTGCAGAACCAAATGCTTTAATTGCTTTTGCAGGTCCAAGAGTCGTCAAAGATACTACGGGTAAGGATTTACCTGAAGGATTTCAAAAATCTGAATTTGTACTAGAACATGGTTTCTTAGACGCTATTTATGAAAGAAAAAATTTAAAAAAACAAATTAATTTATATATTGATTTAATTCAGAATTTACCAATTAGAGCATAACAAAAAAGCGCACGCTCTAAGGTTTCTATTCAAGAAAATAATTATATATTTGCAGCTTCAATGAAAACATCATTGATATACATAAAAATCATTTAAATAATATTGGAATGTATTTAACTAAAGAAGTAAAAGAAAGCATCTTCGAGAAACACGGTAAAGGAAAAAACGATACTGGTTCTTCAGAAGGTCAAATTGCGTTATTTACGCACAGAATCAATCATTTAACTGGGCATTTAAAAAAGAATCGTAAAGATTTTAATACGGAACGCTCATTAGTAATGATGGTAGGTAAACGTAGAAGTTTATTAGATTATTTAAAGAAAACCGAAATCAATAGATATCGTGAAATCATTAAAGAATTAGGAATTAGAAAATAATTCTTACAAAAAAAGAGGGGCTATAAACGCGCCTCTTTTTTATTACATTAAATTTAAAGACTGATCTTAACAAAATTAGTAATCTATAAAAAAATCAAAAATAGTAACGACATTTTTGAATTTCCATTGCAACAACAGACAACAACACAACAACAAACAAATTAAAAATTTAGAATTAAAATTTATGATTCCAAAAGTATTTAGAGAGGTTATAGACCTTGGAGATGGTAGAGAAATTTCTATCGAAACCGGAAAATTAGCAAAACAAGCTCATGGTAGTGTTGTTGTGCAATC